>Ga0209716_1001194_pt1 | contig 20461 bp, 8 predicted proteins | sample COGITO_mtgs_1205_FD_184811 | JGI IMG/M metagenome (GOLD analysis project Ga0209716, IMG submission 184811) | Pelagic marine microbial communities from North Sea - COGITO_mtgs_120531 (SPAdes) (version 2) | ecosystem: Environmental > Aquatic > Marine > Epipelagic ...
AAGGAGAGTCGCTCAGGGTTCAAAGTCAAAGAGACCCGGTCGGGCATCAACCACAACCGAGAGGGGCAATTTTCGAAAGCATACATCATTCCATTTCTATTCCTTGATGAGATTTGCTTCATGAAGACCTCCACCCCTATTTCCAGAAACCCATTATGATCCAATTTATAGACCCTTGACGATGAATAGTAAATGAGGGCCCGCCATGTCAAAGTCAAAAGTCAAGAAACTCCCCAAAAAAGGACCTCTAGGCTTTGACACGATTTATCATGGTGATTCACTCGCTGGTATGCGATTGGTCGAATCGGAAACCATTGACTTGGTCATCACTTCGCCACCCTACGCTGACATGAAAGTGTATGAGGGAGGGTTTGGTGGATTCCACCCTGATGAATATGTCAAGTGGTTTCTCCCCTATATCGCAGAAATCGGACGAATTCTCAAGCCCACTGGTTCCTTCATTCTCAACATCAATGATAAATCAATAGACGGGTTCCGCCATCCATTCATCTTCGAACTCATCTTTGCAATCCATAACGCTGAGGATTACTGCAAACTCAAGGGTTTGGACGAACTTGATATGCACGGCCTTCGCATGTTTGAGCGGCTCTTTTGGAATAAGGGGAAATTCTTAGCTCATCCAAGTCGTTTTGGGGACAAGGTGGAGTACCTGTTTTGGTTCTCAAAAACCAAAGATCGAAAATTCAACATTGACCCCATGCGCTTGAAGTACGACGAAAAAAGCGTCAAACGTATGCAGCGACCACTGCTGAAACGATTTGTGCGAGAGAGCGGCGAAGAGGTCACCGAATACAAGCAAGGCGGCGAAGGTTCCTGGGCACCGAACGAATTGGGTGCACTGCCATCGGTGCTCGTTGAAGAAGGAGCAATGCTCCATGTCCGACCTGTGGCTGAAAATCTTCCAGAAGGAACAGTCCTCATCGGAGAACGAATCGAAGACTCCATCGAAGTGGTGCATCCCCAAGTCGGTGATACTCCTCATCCAAGCACTATTGTGACCATCGGCTCAGAAACTCGACGCATCGCAGGAAATCACGTAGCAGTGTATCCAGAACGTCTGGTAAACTATTTCATCCAGGGTGCAACTGATGAGGGTGATGTCGTGCTCGATCCGTTCATGGGTACGGGAACTACGGCGGTTGTTGCTCATGCGCTCGGCAGACAATACGTTGGATTTGACATCAGTGCGGATTATGTCAACACTGCAAACGAAAGGATTGCTTCAGGCCCGTATCTTGAAGAATTGAAAAAGAGAGAAAATGAACAGCAAAAACTGTTCTAATTTGAAGGAATATCGACCAAAGATAATCCCTTTTCCCAACAGATTTCCTCATCCAAAGATACACCATACAAATCCAAGTCGATATCCCAGCAATCTTGTGAGACACCTTTTGAGAATCTGCAATACAATGTTTTCACTTCACATGGTAATTCATGAGAGAAGACGGCCTCAGAAACAATTGAATGTGGCCGGAGCAATTGATGTTTTGAGAAACTTCTACTCGAATTCTTGTTGATTGTTCTCCCCCCTTTGTTTTCCACAATAAATCTGCCTTGGTTCGTGTTTGTACCCCAATGAATGATTGCATCAATTTCTACTTGTCCCACGATTCGATGTTGCCTCCGATGAGCACCGACCAAGAAATATGTTGAGTCTCGTGGTATCTCCAAAAATTCAACAATTTCATCTTCAAACAAAAACCATGCAAGTCCAAAATTGAAACCCTCTGCGGTGGATTCTCCGACCACTGACATATGCGAATACACCTTGCATTGGCTTTTAGATGGGTCATACGCAATTTTTGTTCTTTTCTTGTTGGAATCAAACGAAACAAAGGCTGCATCGAATCCTTTTCTGAAACCCATTACACGGCTTCCGTCTTCTGCGATTTTGTAAAGAAGTTGAAGATCGTTCACCCACATCTCTCTACAGGCCATCTCAGCATTGTCAATTTTGAAAATCGTAAATGGGTTTCCCTTTCCCTTGGAGGCACCTGTTAATTGTGAATTAAGGTGCTTTTCCGTTACCACCTTGTTAAACGACCAATCCTCTAAATCTATTCCAGTTGTATGTCGATCAATTGACCATCCAAAATCAATCAAGGCTTGACGACCATTTTCATCAGACAGATCAGTGTTCAGCAATTGCCGGAGGATTGAACCTTGAATTAACTTCGATTTTGATGATTCTACATAAATCGGCGACACAAAACTTTCAATCAAGTCATGCTTCGTTTTTGGAAGTGGTTTCGGCTTGTAGCATCGATATTTCTCTGGGCAGCCTTGGTTGTACCTTTGTGAAATTACAAACAGTAGCATCTCGCGCAACACTGACTCTTCATACACCTCCAGATGTTTTTTGGTGTAGTTTGCGATTTCGTTCAGGTCGTATCTCAACAAATCACATCCCGAACAATTGAATTAATTTGCCAAGGATGTGCTTGGCCATCAACGGCGGCACAGCATTACCAATCAGGTCGTGCAAATCCGTGCGCTTGTCAATGAGCGTCAAATCAAAGAAATCAGGGAAGGTTTGCACCCTCGCCGCCTCGTGAGGCGTCAACACCCTGGCCTCAAGCGGATGTGTGAACCGTCCCCGGCCGTTGCAGCCAAAACCGGTGGTCAAGGTGGGCGAGGGCAGATCCCAGTGCATGCGACCGTAGACTGCAGGGTAAGTGTGGTCGCCTTGCTGACAGGGAGGGCGTTCGCTGTTGGGAAGGTTGTGGATGTCGTTGTCGATGAGGTAGTCCATGCGACGTTGATTGACCGGCGTGGCGTTGGGTGTGTGGTAGAACATGGCGTCGGACGGAGCTGCTTGGCCTTGGAGGTCGTCAATCGCCCAGCCAACCGAACGCGATTCAGATACGGTGGGCTTTGAAAAAAGGTCAAATGAGAGGTCAACAAAAGCATCCTTCAGACCGACGGTGAAATGACGTGCTCGGGTTTGCGGCACGCCAATTTGCTCACCCTTCACGACACCGTGGGCCACTCTGTAGCCAAGTTGGCGGAGGTAGTCGTTGGCACGAGGCACGACCTTCTGTTTGTTGTTGACGACGCCACGGACGTTCTCAATCAGTAGGATGCTCGGCTGGAACAACTCAACGAAGCGGATCATGCGCATGTACAACTCGTTTCGAGGGTCGTCTCCACGTGTGTGGTTGTTAAGATTGGAGTTTCCTTGGCATGGAGGGCCGCCCACCACGACATTCACCTCTCCCAGTTGTTCCATCAGGGCTACTTCGGCTTCTGTGGGTAGAGCGCCCAATTCACCATCGACGTACTGTTCAATGGGTTGGTCGAGGAAATACTTGGGTTTGAAGTTGTGAACGAAGGATTTCTTCGCAGCGGGAAAGAGGTCGCAGGCCATGGCCATTTCAAGTTGGTACCCGGCTTGACGGCATGCTTCCCAAAGGCCCATGGTAATGCCCCCACATCCTGAGAAGATATCCGCACCATGAAGAATGCCGTTTTTCTTGGCCCTTCTAGGCCATTTGGAGCGAGTAAGCCAGGCTTTATCTTCCTGGGATCGTTTTAGTTGCGATGAGACACGAGGTCTGCGATTTGATTTTGTCGTAAGGGGTGCCGACTCCAGAGATACCATCTTCGCCAACCCCTAACCTAACCTTACATTTGGCCAACCGTCTTTAGTCTATTTGATACCATGACATGGTGCCTGGGTCAGGATTATATCTCCTCGAGTCGTAGTTTGAATATGCCCGGTATGAGAGTGGATTCAACTGAATCTATTCACCTTCTCGGTGCCTTGTTGAGAGCCCTTCCCAAAGAACCCATGCTTGAAGGAATCAACACCCGTGGAAGAAATGCGAAAAAACCAGATCCACACCAGCTGTTGTGTACCGACTACCTCACCTGTCCGTGGCTGCAATCGGTGTTCAATCAAACCCCAAAAACAAGGTCAAGACTCGTCATTGCCGACGAGGGAGGCGTTGGAAAAACAATCAACGTGTGCATGTTCATCAAACATCTCTTGGTGAATGGGTACAACAGCCCGGATGGCAAAGAGCGCAGGGTCACTTGGAGAAACCCAATCATCATCATCACACCTGCAACGCAGCTTGTTCAAACGCAGTGGAAGAGCGACTTGGAGGCAATTCTTGCCCCCAACGATGCAAGTAGCATAGTGCGCGGAATCAAGGACCTCAAACACGGCCAACCAGGGAATAAAATACACATCGTATCAAAACATTCCATTGGAAAAATGCTCAATGATTTTGAGAACAAATCAGAGCGTATGCTCGGATTTCTTTCAAAGGGCCATGGATGGGCCAAAACCGAACCTTTTGAGCCCGCATTGGTGGTGGTTGATGAACTTCATGAAGGGCGTACATCTACGGGCGATGCAAATCACACACAATTGTGGGAGTCTGTGAAATCGTTGAATCAACATTCCACTTTTGCTATCGGCTTGAGCGCAACACCCGTCAACTTGGATGGCGACGAACTCGTCAGAATGATGGAAGTCCTGGGCGGGGAGGCTTCCTCGCATGCTACACATCTGAAAGGGGCTATGAGCGCCATGCATGCCGAAGAAATGGAAGATTGGATACGTATCACAGGTTCATTGGCTGAAATGAACCAACGCATCAGAAACGGCGATGTTCCGAAAGTGGAATCGCTGAGAGAACTTGGAAAGCTGGTCAAACATCAAGCCTACCCCGCGTCAGACCAAGAAAAACAAACCATTGTTGAATTCTTGGAAAACGGAAATCACAACGAGGATTTCTGGCAGCACCACGGGCCAAAATTTCTTCGAGAACTCCATCCACTAGGCCGACACATGAGCCTTCTCAGAAGGGCAGACCTGGGCCAAGAGTATTGTAAAACAAGGTACCGGACCAGAACGACCGACAACCCAGTTTTGGAATGGCCAAAGCACCTCCAAAAATGGTTTCAAGACAGAGACCTCTGGAGGGTAGAGGGGCGTGGTAAACTCCCGGATTACTCGCATTCATGGCCATGGAACGACGAATTCAAGGAAATCACCGATGCGGAATACACCATTCCTCCTGTTCAACACATCAGAGATGACCCAAGGCTCTCACGTCTGAGAACCCTACTCAAGGAGGACTCCGAAAATGCAGAGCACAAAATGAGAGGCGCAGTCATTTTCTGCCAGTACAAACCAACGGTGAACGGCATCTATGAACATTTGAGTAACTATTCCGAGCAATACCAACTTTTGAAGGCAACGGGTGATGATGAAAACGAAGCGACTAAACAACTCAAGAAAGCAAAACGGCAAGCCAGTAAATCAGGAGGAAAGTATCCCGTTGTCATCTGTACTCAAATCGGGGATGTCGGCATTGACATGGAATGGGCCACCCTGGGCATCCATTGGGACATGGGAACCAACCCTCAATCGTGTGAACAGCGCAGTTGGAGACTGGACAGGCGTTGGAGCAATCATTCACTCGTTTCAAAAAAGTTCAAGATCGTGAGAATGGGAACAAACCACCCACACAATGTCAGTCAGAGAGCCAAGTTGGATGAAAGGGCAGACCTTGCATGCCAAATCCTCGGCCTCCCCGATGACGCCGTTGTTCGGTATGGAGATGCAAAAGAAAACATTCTCCAAACATACAATTCAGGGCTCATATTTTCGATATCAAGTTCAGAATTAAAGGACATTTTAGGCTCGCTCGGCCATCTGCAAGAGGTCAATGAAAGCCTTGCGCCAACACGCTCAATGCTGAACATAAGGGCCATGGCTGCGAAAGTCATGTGGCAGGTTCTGAACGCATGTGAAACCATCAGAAGTGACCCCGAAAAATTAGAGCATTTTATTCTTCAGAGTAATTGGGAAAGAGATGAGTTCAACCTGTGGTTTGGCAGTACGCTTGAAGACATACGAATGAAGGCATCAGCCCTACCCGAACATGAAGCGAGAACGCTCAATCGCCTGCTCTCCCCAGCACTTCAGCCCACAGATGAGCGGGTATGGAAGAATTTTCAGGAACTCTCAATCGCGAACACAACATCCGATGAAAAGAAGCGCCCACGTGCGATGATTCATCATGACAGTGAATTTCTCAAAGACGCCCTTCATGCTCAAGGATTAAGCAACACCGACCTGGCAGACATTGACCCTGTTCTCATCAAGAGCGGAGAAAACCTTGCCCACCTGGAAAAAGGAGCGATCTATCTTGTGAACTACAATCCTCGACAGTTAGAACACAACACACAACCAGGATGGATGACCGGTGGGTCCCTGTGGTTTACCGGTGTGCAGAGAGGCAAATCCCGCATGTACCCAATCTGCAACAAGCATCCAGACAGCATGGAGGCGCTCCATGTGTTCCTGGCCACAGCCTCAAAAAAGTTCTACGAGGAAACGAGCTTCCGGCTGACGAATGTTTCGGTGAACGATAGGCAGGTTGACTACCTGAAATCTCAAGTTCTGGCAATGTCGCAAAAAGGCCCCAATGGGATTTTTAGGCGTAGATTGGAGCGTCACTTTGGTCCCAAAAGAGGTAATAACACAAAAGATTGGCCTGAATTCAGCGTGAGATGTTTGGCGGTGATGAAGCAGTGAGTTCCAAGTTCATAGATGCAGTCAACACTGTAATGAGCACCAAACGTGTTCCGCTCCGTCAGTCCCACCCCGAACGCTTCGAATGGCGCACGATGGAAATTAATCAGCTCAAAAAGGATGATTTGGAAAAAATGAGAAACGACCCAATTCAGGCGTTTGTTAACGCTGCGATGGTCCTTGATCCAAGAAACCTCCAAGCTCAAGGATACAGAAGTAGGCTTATCGATGCCAGCAAAGAGAAAATTGAACAGATAAGAAAAGTTCAGGAAGATCTAGAGATTTGGCTCTCCGAACTCGTCCAGAACGCCTTGGACCTCAATGCTGAAGAAATGGGGCTCGTCTTTGACCCCTCCACTGGACAGATGATTTGGTGGCACAATGGACTTGACCAACACAACAATTGCTTCAGCTCAAGCGATGACAACATAGGTTTGGAGGATCTTCAATCGCTGATCGAGATTGGGAGTTCAAACAAAAGCCTTGATTTACAATCCACTGGAAAGTTTGGTTTGGGCTTCAAGTATTGGATTTCTTGGTGGGATGAGGTCACTGTCATCGCCGACAAGCAAATCATATCATGGAAACTTGAGGAGAACGGCCGCTACTTTACCAATATCAAGAACAAACCAGCGGCGTCGGTACCCGATACACCTAGGGAATTAGATAAAAAAACTATTTTTGTGTTTGAAGTGGATAAAAAAAGCACCAAGCCATCCATGAAGTGGGAGAACTTTACTCACATCTTACAGGGACTGACTTCCCAATTCCGAACTGTCAAAATCACATTCAACATCAACAAATCTACCGCTGAATTCAGTCATCAATTAAGAGATGTGAAGAAGGTAGGAAACACATCCATTGCGACCTGGGAAAATAGATTGGACGGGTCGCTAGATCAACTGAACATACCAAAACATGGGTTACATTATTCACGAACACTGAACTCATTTTCCACCGAGGTACAAGAGGCAATAAAATACAGAATTAGCAAAGAAGTTGATACCATTAAATCAACCCTCTTGCCAGAGCAAACGAAACAATTGGATGAGAGAATGGAAAAATACCTTGATGGTAAAATTGCGACCCTCACCTACATCACGGATGAACAACCAGGCACTTATTCCCCAATTTCCAACCTATTTCCGATTACTTATCTCAACAATAAATGGGGAGATACGCGACTGATATTTGACGCTCCGTTCAGGCTAGAAAGGGACCGACAGCACCTATGGGGACATGAGATGTGGGGTACTGAATCTAAGCTGCGGTCTAGAAACATGAATTCAGGACTCTTTCAAGCAATGTTGGAACTGTATGAGGTTGCTGTGGCCAGTTCGACGGATCAAAACATTGACCTAGCGGTGTTCTTGAGTTCACTTCCAAAACCTCTTTTTGAACTCACAAAATCTCACAACACCAAGTTTGACTTTGCTGATGCGAACATCTGGCCAATCAAAGGCGGTGAATTCAAATCCCTCAGAGAAGAGATTTGTATTCCTTTGCGAACTGAGTTATCCGAATTTATCCTGTCTCAATCGGACCTTGAAGATGAATCCGAAAGAGACACGTTCCTAGACCAAGCATCTGGTTTGGTACATCCAAGTGAAGTGTATGATTACAATGGGAAGAACATTATCCAGAGTTGGGTTCTCAACCTACCAGAAATAGCAAAATTAAAACTTTTAGAAACGCACTTCTGGGGAGTTCCAGAGGATATAAACCCACGACCTGACGAATTTTTCAGTACAGCGGGTTTTGATAAGTGCAAAAAAAATTGGCACTCATTCCTTCCTCTGCCCATCTTCTCCTATGCGGATGGGGCTCAGTGGCTCTTTCCCAGAGGATTTGGTGGTGGCCAGAAAGATCACCGGATTAAGATGACTCGCAGCATTGATGAAATCAGAGAAGAGTTGACCTCCGATGCTTGTATCTCATTCTTGGATAAATTAGAACACCTTGAGGGCGATGTGATGGTTTACCTCTTCGAAGAGTACCGTGATTGTATATTGAGCCATGAAATTGTTGGGGCAGTGGCAAACAGAGCAGGAATCAAAAACATACATGGACATGAATTCCTGGATTTTGTATTGGACAGTGAGAGAGAATTTTACGGAGGATTACTTTCGGAAGGGTTTAGATGTTTCGAATTAGATGAGAATACTCAAGAACAAGCATATCTTATACCAGAATCTGAACTTATCGCTCACTTTGAAAATTTTCCCCAAGAGCCAAATCACTGGCCAATATTCGCAAAAGAAAGAGACTCTTCAAAATTGGTAATGTTTGAAAAACCAACCGTTCAGCGTGAAAACACGTACATTGCATTGACTCACAGGGTTGACAAACCATGGCCGACGTACTGGAGTCTGGACCTCAAGGAAAGCAGTAATTCAAAGAGCAATATATGGAATGGGAATGGCTTCCAAGCAAACAACACCAATAGCTCAACCTTTGGGAAATTTGCCACACGAAGAAGCGAAAATGCTGATCTTGACCTAATCTATTTCTCCCACTGGCCAAAAGGGCTGGCAACCATCGCCGAGCAAATGGCCACCACCTACATGAGGAAAGTTCAATCTTGGAACAATGTTCATTTCAACACCTATAACATGAAAAAACCTCGTCCACAACAACCCGGCCAACCTGTTTCCTTTGTCCATGTGGAATTGGTTTCCAACACCAACGAGATGAGACGTTTCGTTGATGAACATAATGCCATGCAGGTACCAGGGTTTATCCTCCCATACCATATGAGTACTGATAATTCTAAGTTCAATTCAAACCGTATCGAAACTCATAATTCCTACAAATACATTGAAGAGCACAACAAAGGAGTGCTAACGAACTACAACCAGAACAGAAACGATTATCTCCGAGTCGTCCATAATCGACTATCTCAATCAATGATGCATTATCAAACAACATCTTATTCCGATAGACAAAAGTTCATACACTTTGATAAATCATCAAACTCAAGTTTCAATTCAAATACTCGTACGATGTCCTTAACCCACCTTGTGCTTGACCATCATTTGTCTGGGGAAGCCCGAGTAAACTCCGGATTAACAACCAAGCAGGCATTGTTGTTCTGCGCCAGCCAACAAACCATCCTCAACGGTGAATTCACAAACTGGGAGTCGTGGATAGAGGATTTTGGGAGTGACAAGAAAAGAAAGGTCATCATGCACAGCTTGGGTAGTGGAAACCTTAGTCAGGCAAGGCCGTGGAATGATGTCTGTTATGATGAGCTACGAGCATTGAGTCCACTCGGTTTTACAAAAAACATCATTGATTTTGCTGCAGATGTTTACGCTGCAATCGGCAACAATTGGATGCTTGCTCCACCTCATCTCTCATTGAATTCCATACCTCGTTCTAATATGGAATTCATTGAATTAGACGTCCTCCATGAAAGTGAGACCGCAGAGGATCGAGCCCAAAGATACGAACGTGGACTTCAATGGCTTTTCTTAAAGCATCCGGAAAGGGTTCAATCCTTCTTTACAGACTACCTCCAGTCTCTGAAAACTCTTGATTTACAGGACCAAATCAACGGCTTGCTCCTCATTGCGACGACCATGTTGCACGCACCTGAAGACCCAAAAATCCTGATTCAACGATGGATTACGGAGGAAACAATTCCGTTCACGAAAGAACAAGCAGGAGAAATACGGAACCTCACCGTTTCTGACGCAGCCTGGACTGATAAATCACTCATTGAGATTCTTGATTTAATCCTCGAAAAATCCGAAGAACACGGACTCATGCTCCCTACACTCGACAAAGCCTTGATAGATGGGCTAGACATCAATAAGCTCCCATTCAACGATTATTATATTGTCAAGAATGGCGAGCTTAATTCATCCCTTCAAGTACCAAAGGAAATTTCAAGCCATGCTAATCCTCTTTGGATTTCAAAACAGGACCTTCAAGAAATTTGCGGCATCAATCTAAAGCACGAAACTCAACATCGACTAAACAGCCGTTTTTTGCTTGACGACAGAGATGCCATCCTTACATTTGAACGGGCAAGGTTTCCCAAGATACCCGAAGATGCCAACAGGGTCACGTTTGAACAGGTTCACAACTTCAAGAAAGCCCTGCATGATTGTTGTGCCCACTTACTGACGCCAGAAAGAAATAACGCCATTTCTCCAGAACTTGACGGAAAATACCATTTCATTCAAACCTGGTTGCGAGCCAAAGTTCTGTTTGACCTCTACTCTCAGGCCCATGATTCGGCCACCAATCTCGAGGCCATTGAAAGCGATTTATTCCACCAACTAACAGCGCTGAAGGTAGAACAACTGGAAGAAGACACCGCTCTGGTTGACGGTGTGAAAATCGGTAAACATGGTTATCGACTGGAATGGTCCAAAGAATCAGGGTTTACACTGCAAATTGGACAGCACGACCGATTTATCCACACCATTACTTGTGTGCAAGGTGATCTCAAAAACAAACTAGGTAGCCTAGCAATGAAATTACCCTACGACGAATTGGTAAATCAAGTATGTCAAGAGGCCGCAGGTATATTGACTCAAGAACAGGTTGAAGACTTCCTTAAACAAAAACCGAGGCATAACCTGTGGAGCAACCCCGACCCATACAAAGACGAATACGCTTCGCTCTCAGAGTTATTAGAAACTCATCTTGAGCGAAGACGAAACCTGATTTCCAACGGCTGGATGAAAGAAGGCGCTCAGGGAGCAAGTCAATTTCTTAAAGACAGGAGCAAACAATGGGAAGAATACACACGCTACAAGTCCACTGTTGACGAGATACAACCACTGAAACGCGTTGCTGGAGATTGGTATCGAGAACAAGCTTGCATGAACCTCGCAGTACGACCGGCTTTCACGTCCTACGATGAGTCAGAATCGTTGTACCCGAACAAAATTTACAGGCTTATAAAACCAGACAGAAGTACAAGTTTTGGTCATCGTCCTGAACACTGGCCGGCGACACCAGATTTCCTTGGAAATTGTCTGTTCTTATCCTCTCAAACCTTTGACCGTATGCGCCTCAATCCAGAGCCCTTCTTTTTCCATGCTGACCCAGAGCATTTGCTAACGCAGCTTAGGCTCACTTTTGAGAGCGATGAATTCGAGGGGCCAGAAAATCTCATCAAAGTCACGAGAGCACTGCAAGTTACTGACGAGTCTGTGGACGACGCAAATTTGGTGTTTGACAAATTTCATTTATTGGAGATGTTGGCTTTGTTGATGGGCACGAGATCGCTGAGGGGGGAATGAGATGTTAAAGAGCGAACAAGGATTCATCCAATTTGACCACAAAGACCCTGCAGTGAACGAAAATCATCTAAAACTGCTGCATTCAATCTACAAGGTAGAATCCAACAAGGTTGCAGGTCCTAACGCTGGAAACATTCCGTTCTGGTGTTGGTCTGAATCCTGGATGGCCAACGAGCTCGGCATCTCTGATGCAACCCGGCGAAGAGGACTAAATGCTCTGGTCGAAGGACTTGTGTCGTCTGGCCACATGATGAAAATTCCAAAGAGATTACCGGGTACGACGCTCCATACAGAACGTGAATCGCTAGACGGAGACGAGGACCGCTACATCACCAGAATGGCAGAAATGGTTCGAACGATTGGGAGCATTCATCACTTCAAGGACATCGAAGGCATGGCCGTTGAGCGCAGCATTTCAACCGAAAACGAGAATGAAAACAGTTCTGTCGCAAAGTTTCACCCGCAGTTAATTGAAGGGGTAAAATGGATACCGGACCTTGTTCATTCTGCCTCGAGGGAAATCGGGATGGCTCAAGCTATGGAGCAACTGCGTGGCAGGGTGAGACAATCACAGCTGCAGATGTTGAGCTCTCGTACAGAGTGGGAGCAAAACATCACCGTGGAAAACGCCCTGGATATTGTTCATTTTGTATTGCAGGCCATTGAAGTGAATTTCAAAAATGAGCTATATCTTTCGCAATTTCAGGTTGATGCCGTAGCGAGTTCTCTCCTCCAAGGGTGGAAAGATGGATCGCATCAATCGGCACTCATGATCACTTCAGGTACGGGTACTGGAAAAACTCTGGGCTTTGTCCTACCTGCCCTCATAGACAGTGTCATTGATAATTTTGCACGTCAGAAAAATCGGGACAATACCCAAAAAAGGATGAGTCAACTTTTGCTATATCCACGGGTTGACCTTGCGATTGACCAAGAGCAGAACCTTCGCCAAATTGTCAATTGCATGAGCAAACTGGCTGAAGAACAACAAGAAGACAGCATTGGAAACTACGCTGACCTAATTCCCACCTTCCGTATTGATGCGGGTGAAAAAATCAAAGAACCGAATCAAAACGTCTACGATGCCGCAGCGCGTCATTATGCAGGGCACAACGGAGAAGCATCCCAGATATTGGTTGCCGGGATTGACAGTTTCAAGAATCGAATGTTTAATCCTCATGTTGTAGCTTCCTTAAGGCAAAACCTGCATCGTGTGGTGCTGGATGAAATCCATCTTTCCGAAGGGCTCACAGGTGCTCATCACAGCGCCATGCTCAATCGGTTGAGGAACATTTCTCAGGCAGATACCGCAGGACGATTTGTTCAATTTATCGGATGCAGCGCTACCATCGCCCGCCCTCGAAGGCATGCGGCACGTTTGTGGTTCGGCAACGAATCAAAACAGCCGCAGGTGGAATTGATTCAAGCCATTGACGATGACAGCAAAGGCCGGGCTACATTGATTCGAAACCATATTCTCGCCACCAACAGGCGGTCGTTGGATAGAATTGGTTCACTCTACGACATGACAACGCTGGTTGGGCACCAAAGGCGGCATCACTCTTTTTCTGTCAAACGAGGCAAAAACCCCAACCCACGTGTGAAAACATGGCAGAAAACCATTGGATTTGCGGACAGTCTCAACATTGTTGGTCGTTGGCAAGAACAGATGACCATCAACGAAACGACAAGGAAACTGGATGAAATAAAGCCAGATTCAAAGGAACAGGTCGCCTTGCCCTACGCTCATTGGTTTTCAGAACCATTATCAAAAATCCACGAGGACGGCAAGAAAATCTGTGCTGAGTGCAGGTCGTGCACCAAATCATCCACGCTTGAACTCAGCAGAGACATGCTCAAGATGATCAAGATTAAAGACAGCAGTCGAAGCGAGGAAGTTGCTCAATTTGCCATGGAGGCGCTGGATGTGGTCCTTCCCTATGATGGTTCAGAAACCATCACCGTCAGTTCATTGGACGGATGCCCGTTCTTGCAAGCTGGTACCTGTTGGCACTTCGCTCCAAAAAGTGACGCCAAGGAAGACAGACCGCAAGGGAAAACAAAGGCGTTTCAAGACGTGTTGCGGGTCCGACAACACACCGCCAACACGCGCAGCGGCGGAAATTCAAACCAGGAAACTGGAAGCTATGACGGAGCCAATGCCTTGTTCAAGGCGAAGCCGTATGAAGCGTATGGGGAAAGTGCTGGGAAGGATGTCCTCTACGATGTCGTGGTTGCCACGCCAACCCTTGAGGTCGGCATTGACATGGTCAACGTTACTGACGTTCTGACCCACAAAGCCATTCGAAACATCGCTTCATATCGACAAAAAGTCGGTCGCGCTGGACGAAAAGAATTCACCGATGTCTCTACCTCCACCCTCATCAGCCGCCGACCGGGAGACTTTCAACACTACAGGTCTCCTTATCGCCTCATCACAAAGAGAATGGTCGAACCTGTCCCGCTGGCGACGTCCAACCGAGCCGTGAAGCGAAACCACGCTTACATGGCCATCCAAGAATGGCTCGCCCTCCGAGGACATTTCATTGACCGACTCAACTTGAGACAGAAAGGAACTTGGGAGGCAAGACTTCGAGCCGCCGTAAACCATCTGGAAAAGGCTGACAACAAAGACTACCTTTTCAGATACCTCGCTGCTTTTGGCATCGGTGAAGACATGGCCACTGAGGCGTTAAAGGTGTTTCTGGGCCACCTGAAGCTCTTTCTCAAGAAAGTCAAAGTTGAGACGAAAGAAGAACCGTTTACAGTAGCGGCCTTGGTGTTGGATTACAACAGAACAGCGGGGAAATACTCAGAAATTACCGATGCAGAGGGTTTTCCGGCGGATTCCTTCACCAGAACCTTGCGTAGATTACGCGATTGCGTTGACAGGGCAAACAAAGCACGAACCTCCATTGTTGAAGATTCATCCGAGGTTGACCTCAGGACTTGCATTGAAGCCAGTGAAGCGATTTTGGAGTTTGTTGACGGCAAAAGAAATGACAAAAATGAGGTACTAAATATTCTTCTTGCCGCGCTGCAGGAAGTCAACGGCATCTCTTCTGAAATTCAGGAAGATTTTGAGCCAGAAGTAGAGGATCTTACCAGAGCATTCCAAAGAGCGAAACAACTCATTGAAGAGATGGGCGAGGCCTACCAGGCACCTGACCATTTGCAACTCGGGAGAGAAATCGTCAAACTGATATCACCTTTGCAAACTTCGTATCTACAAGACTTGTTGAGAAACTGCCCGATTCTTCAAAAAGAACCGGACTACAGCATGACGGGTGCTTTCCACATCAACCCCCATGAGCCAAAGGTGTTGGTCAAACAGACCGGCCGATTCAAAACAGAAACTGGTGATTGGCAAGACAGAGAGAGTGTTGAAACAGAAGCCATTTCGGTCGCCATGAGAGACTACCTACCCGGCGGTTGGACGTATCGAAATCGAGGAATTGCAAAACACGTGGTTTCAGGTGAAGTTTCGGCTCATACCTTTCACATCGACCTCGCTGTCAAGGAAAACACCCTTGATGGCTTACCAATGCCAATCGCAACGAGGACATCTACGAAATCTTCAACATGGTTGGATTCAAATATCCCAGTGTGGGCACGAGGAAACATTCCCACGAATAAGGAAATTGAGTTCTTGCAACTCAAAGAAGTATTCATCCAGAAGAACAAAGGACCCATGGTTGGAAACCGCAGAGACCATGCAAAAGTTGGTCTCCATACGGAATCAAACCTTGCGATTGATATGGATTGCAAGGGTGAATCAAGCCAGGCCCGCCGAACATCAATGATTCCAAATTGTTATCCAATTCATTGGACGTTGTGCGCAACAGAACATGCCCACGAGAAGGATTTTGGTACTGAAGTCAATCAATTTGTCCCTGACAATACCCAGAGCGAGCGAACGCCTGGGGCTCAACAACATCCACTCGCAGCTCATCTTTTTGATTCAATCAAATTCTGTGATGGTTTGGACATCCAACACCTGGTCTCAGGACTCGAACGAGGGACACTGGAACGCCTGAGCTACAAATTCAACAAAAAATGGGCCATGTTCGTGGACCAATACACGACACAAGGCCTCGTGTTCCATCTCTCAGAAACCATCAAACAAACCATTGCTCAACATGCGAGCGAACTGCTACAGCAACCGTTCGAAACCGCTCATCTTGAGGCATGGGGGCTTTACCTGGATGAAACGGAAGCTTTGGTTTACGATGACAAAACGGTCGATGTGTTTACCCGACAAGATTTCATTGACGCCCAACTGCATGCCGTGAAACACCTCCTGGGTCAAATGCCAGCTACATTCGGAGAATTCCTTGAAACGCTCAACCACCAAGACCTTGACCTGCGCTCATCAATTGACTTGAAAATTGAATCAAAGGATGACGGACGCGGTGGTGATTCATTGAATGCCTTGTACAACATACACGCTGGAAACCCATACAAGGTTGACCAGGAATGGTTCAAGGAAAAATGGGTAAAACGGACCTTCATGAACACACTCGGAGGTCTTTTGGTTGAAGAGGGAACAACCTATGCGGGCGTAGACCAACAAAAATTAGGATATACATTTGATGACACGAACGATGTCATCTACCTGTTTGATGCCGATGCTGAAGGAAACGGTACGGTTGAGATGATCAAGGAATTCATGCATATTCCTGAGGCGGCTCGAGCAGCGCAACACGTCTTCAACGGGGAACAACTCCCAACAGAAGATTTCTTCACGGGCCTTGAGCGAAAATTGATGCTCTGCAGTGAACACATCATTCACACACACGCTCTGAATGAAAATTTGGACCAAAACCTCATTCCAAACGACTGGAAAGAAGAAGGGAGACGCCTGGCAAGTTCCTCAAATCAAGTTGTTTGGGGCCAACTTAACGTGCAATCAGCAAGACTGGCCAGCCTTGAAGCCCGCATGATTGAGTTTGGTTCACGCCACGATGATGATAGTGGTATACGAGATAAAAAACGCCAAGCCTTGGATTTGTGCAGCTACGGGTGTCCAATTTGTGAATCCACTACCAACATCGTTCCGTATCATGCAAAGCGCGCTTTAACCTCAAGAGGGCTTTTAGACGTGATTGTTTCACTCAAAGATGCGAATCATTTCACTCTCGTATCCGACGACATGGATGAACTAGCATCAATGGAAGCTCGTCTTGGTAGGAGCGAAGAAAGTATCAGCTATCACTACACACATCAAGACGATTCAAAAGGAGCATACAACGAAGTCCACGTAGCCGTTCCAACGCAAATCGGAATCATCGGCGACCGCTCATCAAACGGACAAAACTGGGGCTTTTTGACCCGTCTGGCTGAGGAAGTACGAGGTGAAGACAATGCCTAACGTGAGCCTTGGAAACGGTCGCTTATCATGGTGGCTCATCCTTGAATCTGCGAGAAGAGCAAGGGCCAACCTCATTCCTGTAGAAGAGCGCCAAATCATCCTCATCACACCATGGATTCGAGATGTCCCCGTTGACCATGCCATGTGGTCGCCCACATCCATTTCTGCAGCATTAGGAAAAGATTCGAGCGAAATAGAATTGCTTTCGGACGTACTGGTGGCCATGAGCACAACCTTGAAGTTCAAAATTCAGATTTGTATACGTGACGAAATCGGCAGGACAGTACCTCGTCGGCAATCAACTCGCGTGGACCAAGAATATTCCATGCTGAGAAAACTTCAGGACAAAGGAGTACAAGCACTTAAGATACATCGCTCACACAAAAAAATGCTGATTACGCCGGTTGGTGCTACGACCGGCTCAATGAATTTCACCTATGCCGGAACACGAATCAACAGAGAAAACAATCACTTCTACTTCAAGAGCCAAGAACCAGAAGATTACCAAGCGACAGTCAACAATGCTGGGCGCGAGATTGAAGGGGCGATTCCATATTTTGACAACGAACGAATCGAATGGAGCGTGTTTATTGAACGCTACGAGGAGGACATTGAAGCCTCCGCAGAGGCTACAAAGATTGAATCGCTTTCAACTTCAACTGAGAAATCCTCACCTCCAAACATTGATCCAAGGGACGAGCCAACACCCGACCAGACTGCATCCCCAAATCAAACCATGAGTTCAAAGGCGCTTTGGTTGGCCATTGAAAATGCACATGAGACTCACGAATACATACCCGAATACCTCAAGGGGCAGTTTTTCGTGAATTACATCCGATGGGAGAAAAAGCTCAGAGAGGTCGTCAACAATGTATATTCAAAGTACATCAGAAGGGCTCGGGATATCAAAGATTATGCAAAATTCAAGAAGATGATTGACGATGTTGAAACTAAATGGCATTATCTGGTGTCCGTCAAGACCGAACGAGTCGAACTATTACCGGACCCTCTAACATTGGATTACACAGAAAAAGGAAGAAAATTAAGCGTTTTCAAAGCAGGAAAATCAAAAGTTCTTGACCATTTGAAGAAATTTCATGCAACAAGGTTGAAAGAAGATGAGCTGACTTCTCTTCAAATTCTCTCTGGAACAGATCCTGGCCAACTCCTTTGGGCCGCTGGATTCTACCACGAACCTGGAAAACAACCCGGAAGAGACGGTGCTCAACATGAAGTTCAAGAGGCTTGGTACGATTTCCTCAAGGACGCTCTCTCAATTTCGCACGGTGAGGCACAACGGAAATTCACAGAACTCTGTTCACACGCAATGCGAGTTTATTTTGTTCGAAACCCAGAACTTCATGCGAACGATGTACCGATAAGGTATCTCAAAGATGGAGCCGAATCAATCTACAAATTCTACGCTCTTCTCTTCAACCCTCACGACAAATGGGTTCAGGAATGAGATTATTTACTTCTCCAAATAATCAAAGTTTGTGCCGGTACGACTCACTTGTCTACGCTCCACCATTCGAAAGGGTAGCAAGGTCTTCCCAGTATTGGTCGGCATGGCCACGGGCAGACAGATTCACAGTTTCTCGTTCGTTCCAAACTTTGACCCCAACGATTCAAACCTTGTGATTGCACAACGTTTACTTCAACCTCTTGAAGACAAGTGGCAACGGCCAGCAGATCATAAAAGAATTTCAAAGATTGGAGATTTGTATTCAAAATCAGAATCTGAACAAATCATGGTCAATCCTGTTTTACTCGGAGCGATTCCAGGGGGAGAGCCGAAAATTACGGTAGTTGGAGCACCGACACGCGTGGCAGGTGACATGAAGCAAGAGCTCGTGGTTATTGACATCGAGAACGGAAACTCGGTCTGGGTCATTGATGGACAACATCGAATCAATGGGATGAGAACATCAAACCAACCAATGCCCTTTGTCCTACTCTTTGATGAACGTGCAGGACAAAACTACACTGGTGCTTACCTTGCTGAACTTTTTTCGATCGTGACTACAGAAGCCAAACCCATGAAAGGGATTCATAAAGAATGGATGTCTTATGCTTTCCAACTTGACAAGTATGCAAAGAAAACAAAACGAGAATTGATGGAAATAGGTATCAAGCTTGCAACTACACCAAATTTTGGCCTAGGGCATGCCAATGAAAATCTGTTTTATGGCCAAATTCAATTTAATGATGACCTTGGAGTAGATGCCGATATTGTCGGTGCATTTTCATTTACAATTCAGAACATCGTTAAAACTCTTGACAGTAAACCCATGCAGGAACTGCTTGACAAACATAAAACGACCACAATAGCTGCATCCATCTCTGACTACGTGAGCGTATTTCGCGATCTTCACGGGCAGCCCACACCAACTTCGTTGTTATTCGGCAAGCATGGTAGAGAACGGTACACATGCATTGGGGAAGGATTGTTGGAAGCTTGGCTCTGGCATCTCAATGCTAAGGACAAATTACCAGTATTCAATGAAGTCTATTCCACGCTAGACCGTATAGGCATTGGAACGTGCAACTGGGAATTACTTCCGTGGACAAAAGGCCCTGGAACGAACGATAAGAACGCCATGCGCCTAACCATGCGAACCGTATTTTTCCAACTCATGAACGCCATAGAACCTGTTCCTGCGGATCTGGGACAGTATCTCCTGGGCAGAGAGAATACGAAAATAACCCTTGAATTCGGTGTCGAAACCGATGGTAAATTTGACGAATCATCGACTCATAGAGTCCCAATCACTCCGTTCCAATCCCAAGACATTTCACTTGACATCCCTCTATACATGGGACACAAACGAAACCGAGTCCGCCACCACATCAATAGGTCTAGCGACCCAAGTAATTTCTCAAACATGCATACACCGAACTGTCGAATCAGTTCATGCAGATTGGTAAATGAACGTGGAAATTTGAAATTACCAGCCCTTGAGACACTTAGTGGACTCAGAAGACAAGACCAAGGATTGAACTTAGGAATGGGAAGAGTCGCTTATGTTGAACTAGATTGTACGGCGCTTGACGAAAAGAGTCCGTTCAAGATCAACCTAAGGATAAATTCAAATTAATTCATTTTATTCAGTTCTTTATATACTGTGGAGAGTCATATACTCTCCCGGTGAACAAAAATGGCCACATTATACGATCAACAAGGAACAGAAATTTACGCAGGACGAGGAAAATACAGCCATCGTGCACGACAAATGATCGAGCGGCGCGAAGCCTATACTC
>Ga0209716_1001200_pt1 | contig 20428 bp, 9 predicted proteins | sample COGITO_mtgs_1205_FD_184811 | JGI IMG/M metagenome (GOLD analysis project Ga0209716, IMG submission 184811) | Pelagic marine microbial communities from North Sea - COGITO_mtgs_120531 (SPAdes) (version 2) | ecosystem: Environmental > Aquatic > Marine > Epipelagic ...
AAACATCGGTAAGGTCATTTAAACTTGAGGTACTTCCAGTAATTCCTGTTAACTGTGAACCATCACCAACAAAAGATGCTGCATAAACAGTAGCACCAGAATCCTCTCCCATATAGACTGCTGTTACGTGTTCGTTACCTAACACCACAGAATTATCTGCTTGACCAGTAGCCTCACAACCGATTACTGTTTGATTAATAGCATTATCGGTGCTTGCCGTTGCATTGTAACCAAATGCGGTATTGTAACTCCCTGTGGTGTTAGATAATAAAGAAAATATCCCATATGCGGTGTTGGCACTTCCTGTGCTGTTGGCACTTAAAGAATACGCCCCAGATGCGGTATTGAAACTTCCTGTGGTGTTGTAAAATAAAGATTGCTGCCCATATGCGGTGTTGTTACTTCCTTCAGTGTTTTTACCTAAAGCATCATAACCAGATGCGGTGTTGTCACTTCCTGTGGTGTTGAATTTTAAAGATTGATATCCAAATGCGCTATTATGAGCACCTGTAGTGTTCGAATTAAGAGATTCTGTTCCAAAATTAGTATTGGTTTGTGCACTGACTGTAAATGCAATAGTTAATACTAAAAGTGTAAGTATTTTTTTCATAGTAAATTATGATATTATTCTTGTTTGGTAATTAATTGATTAACCATTTGTTTTAATTCGTCTATTTCTGATTGTTGTTCTTTAAGTGCATTAATAAGCACGGGTACAAGCCCTTGATAGTTTACCGCCAGCATGTCTTTATCATCAGTTGTAACGAGTTCTGGGAACACCTTTTGTATGTCTTGAGCCAATACGCCTATCTTTTGTTTGCCGTCTTTTTTCATTGTGTAACGCTTCCCATCAATTAGCAGTAGTTTGGCAAGAGTAGCCCCTAGAGATACAATATTTGCTTTAAGTCTTGCATCTGAAGAAACCACAACATCGCCACTTACTGTTAAGTCATTACTAACAGTAGCGTTTCCATTGTACATTACTTTAAAGGCATCAGATTTTGCATTAGAAGCAGTACCATTTCCAATTACAAAAGCAGTATTTGCATAGTTAGGTTCCGTTGCGCTATTGGTAACCGTTGAGCCGCTTAAATTGTATTGTCCAATTACTAAAGAACCAAAATCACTAGCTATGGTGTTTTTCCCTATTGCTGTAGAAGTATTTCCGCTTGCTGTTGTTTGATATCCAATGGATGTAGAACCATAACCGCTTGCAGTTGTTTGATATCCAATGGATGTAGAACCAAAACCGCTTGCAGTTGTTTTAAACCCCATTGCAGTAGAGGCACCCTCGGTGGATGAAGTTTGATATCCCATTGCTATTGATGCGCTATGAGTAGCTTGTGTTTCAAAACCCATTGCAATAGAGGTTTCTCCACTTGCTGTACTGCTATTTCCTATTGCAGTGGATGTTACTCCACTCGCACTGCTATTATTTCCCATTGCAATTGATGCAGTATTTGTTGCAGAGGTTTGGTACCCCATTGCAATAGAGGTTTCTCCACTTGCTGTACTGTTATTTCCCATTGCAGTAGAAGCAGTATTTATTGCAGAGGTTTGATACCCAATTGCAGAAGCATTGGTTCCACTATTATTTGTACCACTAATTTTTATTTGTGCAGTGGTATTAATTCCGATACAAAACACTAAAATGATAAAAAGTTTATTCATGTTTATGAATTTTAATCTTAGGTAAAGAAATATTATTTAACAGATTTCATTTAAAGGTCTTCAATAATAAAAATTAAATTAGTTGTTTAAAAAGGCAATATTACTATTTATATACCATCGGAATAAAAGTTAAATTGTTTATAATATATCCGATTTTTTAATTTTTTGTCACTAATTTTTTTTAATCCATTTTCTATTTAGCTGATAATTCTATTTTCACAATAGAAAATTATAATTTATTTTTAAGGAATTGAAGGTTATATGATTGTTGGATAAGAGAGTAATTCGACCTATTTTATAATTTGATGGATGATATAAATCAGGTTTTCTTGCTTAAGATTTTATAGAAAAGAGAGATGTGATGATTTCTCACGAATGGTTGCGTGAGTTGTTTACTAAAGGTACAAATGATACAAGAGAAACTAAAAAAAATTAATTTAAAAAATAATAATGATTATTATTGTCTTTTGTTATTTTTCAATCAATTCTATTAATTTAGTAATTTCCAATTCATGTTCTTTTCCACTTATTGTATGTACATTTCCAAGATATTCCATCCCCAAATATTCTGCTGTTTTTATAAAAGGTAGCCAAAAATGTTCTCTGAGATTCTCTCCTGTAGAACAGCTGACAGCAGCCATTTTTTTCCCTTTTAATTTGCGTCCGAGTTCTTTTTCTATTGTTAGTAAGTCAGTAAATCGGTCAAAAAAAACTTTCATGATTCCACTCATTGAATACCAATATACAGGTGTTATAAAAATTAGCGTTTCATATGTGTCGAGAATTTTTCTTATCAAATCTAGGTAATCATCATTTCTGTTTTCATGTTTGTAGTCAAAGTAGCTAAATTGGTAATCGTTTAAGTTCAGTAGATCCCATTTTGATTTTTCAAGGAGTTCTTTTGATAAATTCGCAGTATCTCCGTCATTTCTTGAACTTCCAACGATAATTACTTTTTTCATTCAAATATTTGATTTTAAAAACGACTCAAAATGTATTTACATATGGCTTGGTTGTTTCTGCATTTTTTATCTTTTTATCTTAGGCGCTCCAATTTTCTCGAGCCTTTTTTCAAAAGGTGCTATCAATTCTCTAAGAGTAATTAGCTTATTTGTCATTATGTTAAACAGCTTATTGGCATTGTTAAAGTATGTAAGCTGTGCTATGGTAGGACCATAAGTTGTCCCATAACCACTCGCAGATCGAATATAATCTCTAAGGGTTGGATATTCATTTTTCTCTCCTACTTCAGAGCGAGCTTTGCTACCACCAAACTCTTGTTCTAGAGCCAAGATTTGATCACGTGATTTGAGTAGGGCTTCAAGTAAACTTTCATCACTCAATTTAGCTTTATCATAGGCCTTAAGCATGATCTGAATACCATTTTTAGTCTCTTTGATATCGCGTTCTAAATCGCTGGTTTTAACTGATATTGTCGCTATTTTTTTCCAATGCGCTACAACTTTATCCGCTGAGCTTCCCTCTAATGAATTTTTGTGAAATTGTTTCACTTCAAACGAGACGTCATTTCCAATCGCACTATATTTTCCCTCAATTTTCTTAAAAACTTGAGCTGTATACATTCCTGGCCCCACCATATTTCCCCTTCTTTTGCTATTTATGTTTCTAATTGAAATAGTCGCTGAAGATGCTGTTAAAAAATTCCAACTCATCCGATGAATTCCTTTTGTATTATTTCCCTTCATTTTTCGAAGAATATTTCCTTCCTCGTCATAAATGAATAACCACACACTCGGAACTAGCTCTTTCTTTTCTTCCTCAAGAACAGACCACTCAGGAACCTCTACAATACCGTCTTCTTTCTCAATTTTCTTTTCATTTTCTTTTCGTTGAACTTCTTTTGATTTATAACTATCCTTGAGGTAGAAAGTAAACTCAACACCATATGGAGGATTGTCTGCCACATAAAAATTGTCTCCTTGTGAGGCTTTTTTCGAGTAGCCCAATACTCTTCGCTGCATATACCATTTTCCATCTCTGGGTTTGAACAATTGAGCTTCTTTTGTGGTGTTAATATCTCGAAGAGATGAATAATCATCCAGAATGTATATACCCCTTCCAAAAGTTCCAACAACTAAGTCTTTTTCTCTTTGCTGAATAGCGATGTCACGAACAGAAATATTTGGGAATCCCCCTTGTAGTTTTGCCCAAGTTTTGGCTCCATCAAGAGTAAAGTATACTCCAAATTCTGTTCCTAAAAACATCAGGTCGCTTTTTTCATGATCTTGAACAATCCGCCACAACAGTGTGCGGCCAGGAAGATTGTTAGAGATGTCTACCCAAGTCCTTCCTTTGTTATAACTCTTATATAAGTAAGGGTTAAAATCTCCGTATTTATGATTATCAAATACAGCATAAACTATATTTTCATCATGCAAATCAGCCTTAATATCATTGACAAAGGCCGTCTTGGGAAGTCCCTTAATTTTAGAAAAGTTTACTTTTCGCCAATTCGCTCCACCATCTTGAGTCACTTGAATGATTCCATCATCGGTTCCAGCATATATTAATCCCTCTTTTTTTGGAGATTCAGATAAAGAAGTAATGGTGCTATAATTAGACATGGCATAAATATCCCAAGCATTATCCCATTTCTGTTTCTTTCCATAAAATGGTGTTTGAATACGCTCTTTATTATGGGTTAAATCGCCAGAAATTACCTGCCAAGAATCTCCTCGATTCTCAGATTTCCAGACTCTTTGCGAAGCATGATAAATACGCTCTGGGTTGTGTGGACTTACTAAAATAGGAGCATCCCAATTGAACCGTTCAAACTTCTCACCCAATTCAGGTTGTGGTTTAATGGAAATGTTTTCACCAGAAATTCGATCATGACGATTAAGGTTTCCCTGTTGGGATTGGGCATACACAATATTAGAGTTTCCAGGCTCAGTAGCTGGCTGATGCCCATCACCTCCCAATACAACAAACCAATCTGAATTTCGAATCCCATGAACGTTATCTGTTCTAGAGGGTGCTCCTTGCGTATTGTTATCTTGAGTACCTCCATACACGTAATAATAGGGTTTCGCATCATCTACAGCAATTTTGTAAAACTGAGTAATTGGTAAATTATCAATAAATTTCCAATTTTTAGTACGATCGAAACTCTCATACAGCCCTCCATCACATCCAACCAAAATATAATTGGGGTCGTCTTTTTTAAACGCCACGGCGTGATTATCTACATGCTTTTCTTGTTCATTCATTTGATTGAAAGTCTTTCCGCCGTCAAAGGACACCAACATATAGTTATTGGCTAAATAAAGCTCATCGAAATTGTGAGGTGAGACATATAGCTCCTGATAATAATGCGGTCCAGTACCTCCGGAAATTGCATCGCTCATTTTTGTCCATGACCCCCCTTGATCTTCACTTTTAAAAACACCGCCTTTTCTTCTATCCAATTCTATTGCAGCATAAATAACATCGGGTTTTTGAGGTGAGATTGCCAAGCCAATTTTTCCCATATTACTGGTTGGTAGCCCTATACTGAGCTTACTCCATATTTCTCCACCGTCTGTTGACTTATAAATAGCTGTTCCTGGACCTCCTCCCATATATCCAGCAACTGTTCGATGGCGTTGCCATGTAGCCGCGTACAATACATCAGGGTTTCTTGGATCAATGAGTAGATCGGTAGCACCAACCCATTCATCATCACCTAATGTTCGCTTCCATGTTTTTCCTCCATTGATTGATTTATACACTCCTCGTTCGCCACCACTACTCCAAAGCGGCCCTTGTGAAGCAACCCACATGATCTTAGAATTCGTTGGGTGAATAATAATTTTAGAAAGGTGTTCTGATTTTTTAAGCCCCATATTTTCCCATGAATTTCCCCCATCTTCACTTTTATAAACACCATCTCCATAACCAACGTGTCTACCTCCTACATTTTCTCCTGTCCCTACCCAAACTATTTCTGGGTTTTGTGGGTCTAGAGCAATACATCCTATCGAATAACTAACTTGATTGTCCAGTAAAGAATTCCATGTAGTTCCTGCATTTTCTGTTTTCCAAACTCCTCCAGATCCAACTGCAACATACCAAATGTTTTCGTTGTTTGGGTGGATCACAATATCAGCAATTCTACCAGACATTAATGAAGGTCCAATACTTCTGAATTTTAATCCATTATAAACAGAACTTGTATCAATTTTAATGGTATGATCCGTTGTTTTAGACTTTTGAGCAAAACTTATAGAAATTAAACTGAAAAAAATAAACGCGAAACTATGTACTTTTATAATCTTCTGTATATCGAATATTTGTAACATTTTTGATGAGTTTAGAAGATAAAAATAGGAAATAAATTATACTTTTCCATATAATTGAAAAACACAAAGAATATCAAGATCAAATTCTTAACCAACTCTAGCAATAAATTGTGTAATGTTATAGGAAGCTTTTTAGGTTTTTATTCCGATTGAAGGAGCTGTTCTACAAATTACTTCATCAGACACGCTTTACAAACAAACACCCATTCTTTATGGTTTTTATATTGTATACGGTACATGGTAGAGAAATCTACTTTACAAACTTCACAATGTTTTATTCGTTGTTTCATACGTTACCTGAGTTACCAGTAACTTAACTTTAAGGGTGTAATATAACCAGTCTACAGTTATCTTTTTATACCTCCCGAGCAACCTTTGGAGCAACCTTAAAAAACAAAAAACCCGTAAATCATTGTTTATAAATGAGTTACGGGATAATTTTGTGGTACCTCCAGGAAGTTTTTGGTTTTACCTCATTTTATTCGTTTTTATATAAGTCAATGAAAATCAACAGTATAATGACTAAATCATGATAAAAAAGTAAAGAGAAATCAAACCAAATAACAAGTCCAATCAACGTAATTACTGAATTGAATTCAGATGAAATTTTATTGGGTACTGCAGCTAATGGCTTACTTTCAGTTGATTTAAAAACACATAAAGTTTCAAGTTTTTTTTACAATAATAAATCATTACTAGAAAAAATTAAAATTGTCCGTTCTATAAAAAAAGATAGCAAAGATAATTTATGGATTGGTTCAGATGGCTATGGACTTTTTGAGGTACAATATCCAAATAGTAAAGAACCAATTATTAATAATTATATATATAATCCCCAATTAACTTCGTCTAGTGCAGGGAATGCTATTCATACGATTTTTGAGGATGATGACTCTAATATGTGGATAGGAACTGCTTGGAATGGAATTAGTGTACTAGATAAGAAAAATCAAACAGAGATAATATTGAGTAATTTTATTGGAATAAATCCAAGTCCTGTTTTATCCATTTTTCAAAATAAAGAACATATTTATTTAGTTTTAGATGGTAATGGGTTAAATATGTTCAACAAGAAAAATAAAAAAATAAATCGCTACGACAAAAATAAAATTAAAGCGAAGTATATTCAAAAAATAATTCAAACAAAAGATGATAATATTTGGTTAGGAACATTTGGTAATGGGCTACTCAAGTTTAATCAGAAAAATAAGATAGTTAAGAAATACATCCCCGTCTTTAATGACGAAACCTCAATAAGTTTTAGTGATGTAAGAGATATTATTGAAGATGAAAGCAATAACTTATGGATAGCCACTTGGGGAGGCGGATTGAATTATTTTGATACTAAAAAGAAGGAATTTTCAAGATTCTATTTACCAAACAATAATCTGGTTTCAATTTTAAAAGACAATAATAAAATTTGGACCACTTCTTATGGAGGTGGATTAAGTATTTTTGATATTCAACAAAAAGAGTTTAAAAATTTTAGTTTTAAAGAAAAAGATTCTACAACAATTAGCAGTAATAATCTTTTTTCAATTTTTAAAGATTCCAGAGGTTATTTGTGGATAGGAACTTCTGGTTCAGGTTTTAATAGAATGAATCTTGAAACTCAAAAAGTTGAAAGGTTTCAAGATTTTGATAATATAAAACATAAAACAATCACTTCAATTATTGAAGATAATGATAGTAATATTTGGTTCGGTAGTAAAGATAGAATTATAAAGTATGATTATTTAAATAATACTTTTATTACTTTTAGTAATTTAATAGGAGATTTTCATATTAACTCTGCTTATAAAGATAAACAGAGTTTTCTTTATTTTGGAGGAATAGATGGGGTTCTTAAGTTTGACCCTAAAATAGTAAATAATACGAATTTACAGCCTGCTGTAGCAATTAGGAATTTTAAAATATTTAATAAAGAAGCAAGTATTGGGAACACAAAAATTATACGTAAGATGTTGACATATGTATATTTGTAAAAATAAAATTCATTATATTTATAGCATACAAATAAAACTAAACAATTATGAAAAAAATTACTTTATCAATTTTAATGTCATTTGGTTTTTTTTTATTTACTCACTCCCAAGTAAATAGGTTAATACCAGCTGACATCGTTAGCAAATCAAATTTATCAGATTCTGAAACTTTAAAACAATTAAATGACAAAATTCAGAAACATAAATTAAATTTTAACCCAATTTTTCCAACTAAAGTTTCACCAATAGAGGCTTTATCTTTTCCCAAATCCATTCCTTACACAAAATCACCTGTTAAAAAACTTAACAATAACATTCCCTCTGTAGCAGAAAGAAGAAATAGGTTTAATAAAAAAAGAAGGAATAGAGCAACTTACAATAGCAAATCTAACTCAAATTCCTCGAGCTCTGTTATGTCTGAATATTCTATTGATGTTTTAAGAAAATTATCTCCTTATATGTCAATGTATAATAATGATTTAATGACGTTCGACATGGAGGAGTCTGCAGGTAATTATATCGATGTATATACTTATTTTGAAGATGGTTCAGTTGAAACTGAAAAATATTATGAATTTGATGCAGATGCAAACAATTATGCTTTAGTTGCAGCTTATTCATATCAGAATGCTTATGATAGTGCAGGAAATTTAACACAGAGAATTCTTTTTATAGCAAATTTGGAAACCCAGCAGTTTGAAACTTCTTCAGCAGTTGCATATGTTTATGAAAATAATCTTCCTACGCAGCAATATAGTTATTATTATGACAATACAACGGCAGATTTTATCCCTTCCGCTCGTGAATCATACTATTACAATGAAGATAATTTAATTGAAAGTGTTTATGATGATTATACTACAGATGAAGGAACCACATGGATCGAGTCTGCAGCAGCTACCTATACTTATTTTGACGGTATGTTAGATGTAGGTGTTTTTTATAATTATTCGTCTGAATCTGATAATTATCAACCTTCTTTCCAAGAATATTACTATTTTAACACGGCAGGTCAGTATATTCAGCTTATTTATTTTGATTATGATTCCACATTAGCAGATTTTGTACTATCGAGTAGGGAAGACTACGCATATCATTCAGGTGAAATTAAAGAAAGTGTTATTGAGTCTTTTAGTGATTTTTACGTTTCTGATGATGGAACTATGTGGGTTGAAGATGAATTCTCTTCTATGCCAACTATTTATCGTGGTTACGGAGATATAGAAACATATGGATCTTCAGGTTCTTATAATTCTAGCGGAGAACCAATTGATGTTGAAAGTATTTATCAGCTTTTTTCATACACACCACCCGCAACAATTACACCTAATTACACTGAAACATTTAATTCTTTTCTCCCAGAATCATGGGAAGTGGCGCAGGGCGACTACGGAACGCCGATAGGTGTCAAAACACAATTCATCGAATGGGATTTTGGAAATGATAGTGGAAACTCCAATGGTAAGGCAGCTGTAATTAATATTTATGAAAGTTCAGTTGCAGATTATTTATTTTCTCCGGTATTTGATCTTTCAGGGGGTACTCATTTCTTAAACTATGATGTAGCATTAACTAAATATGAGTCAACTGAATCTTCTACTTTAGGTTCAGATGATTATGTAGCTGTGCTTGTTACGCAAGATAGAGGTGTTTCATGGGCAGAGATAGCCAGATGGACTGCAGATACAGAAATTAGTAATGAGGGACAATCCGCCGCAGAAATTAGTCTGTCTGGTTATGGTAATGAGGTTCAATTTGCTTTTTATGCAAATTCAGGAGCTAATGACCCAGGTATTAATAATGAATTTTTTATTGATAATTTTCAAATCACTTCTGAAACTTTAGGTACAGCATCGAATATATTAGAAGGTTTTACAATGTATCCAACAATTGTAAAGCAAGAACTAAACTTTAGATCTCAAAATAAAGTAGAGGCAATAACAGTCTTTAATTTATTGGGTCAAAAAGTGTTTTTTGATGCATTAGATACAAATAATTCATCTGTTAATTTGTCAAAACTAACGCCAGGCATGTATATTGTAAAAGTAAGTGCAGAAGGAAAAACAGGGTCTTATAAAATTGTAAAAGAATAACTTTTTTAATAAAATATCTTTTTATAAACGCAAACCGAGAGGTTTGCGTTTTTTAATGCTTTTTTTTCGCTTAAAATTCGTGTTGCATGGGGATGGGTTGTTAAAATTAAACCAACAAGGGATTTTCTGAGGGCAAATGAAAATAAATAGTGTAATGACTGAATCATGGTAAAAGAGTGGAGAGATAACAAACCAAATAATAAGGGTTTAAACCTGCGGAGCAACCTCTGGAGCAAACGGTAATCTTGAATAATTAGAGATGAGAAGATGTCTTGAATCCATTAAAAATAGGAGGTAGGGTATTGTTATATTCATTACTATTTTTCTTTTGTTTACTCTCCCAATACTTATTCACAAATAAACAAGAGTTTAGGTAAAAATAATAAGGGACAAATTTCAAAAAATATTAGTGAATTCCCTAGGTGGATCAGAGGGGGGAGTGAGATCGAACTATTTTGGGATAGACTTGGAAAAATTGTAGATATTTAAACGGTTTTGTGTATAATTTCATTGCTTGTTTCAGTAACTAAATCGGCAAATAAGTAATAGATACAAAGTGTAAGAGGGCTTTGGTAAGTGGCACATACGAGCAATGAATTATACACGTGGTTGGCAGTAGTATTTATTTAAATTTTATCTGAATGGGCAAGTGGTCAGACGGGAATAAAAAGTGGAGCAGAAGGGCGAGAAATCGAACTGTTTTGAAGAAGATTTGATTAAATATTTTATCAGTTCTCGACGAGTGATCTCAACCTCTTTTTCTTGTTTAAATTTTAAATAAAAGGAACTCAGGATAATTGTTAAGTCTAAATTAATATTTAATTAAGTAGTTGTAAGTAGTTTTAAAATTAATTAAATTGAAAAAAAATCCGTTTGGTTTTTATGGTTCTAACTCCAAATTATATGAAACTACATCTTATAAGATTAATTAAGTCTCTGTTTTCTCTATTAGTAAATTTAAAGTTCTTATGTAGCTTTTTGTTGGTTTTGGTCTTAACTTTTTGTGAGGTTCAAGAAGTTGTGGCCCAAAAGAATCAAAACATTTTCTTGGTAGATTATGCAACTACTTTGATGGGAACAGATTCAAAAAAAAGTTTATCAAACGGAAATACATATCCTGCAATAGCAACTCCTTTTGGGATGAACTTTTGGACCCCAATGACCGCAGCTATGGGAAATGGTTGGACCTATAATTATGATGACAACAAAATAAGAGGGATCAAACAAACGCATCAACCAAGTCCTTGGTTAAACGATTATGCCGCTTTTTCATTAATGGCTGTTACTGGCAATTTAAAATATCAAGAAGACAAAAGAGCATCTTGGTTTTCGCACAAAGCAGAAACTGCAAAGCCCTATCATTACAGTGCTTATTTAGCCGATTATGATGTTGTTGCGGAGGTTGCACCAACGTCTAGAGCAGCACACTTTCAATTCACATTTCCTGAGGAAGATACCTCATATATTATTTTAGATGCCTTTTTTAAAGGTTCTGAGGTGAAAATTTTACCTGAAGAACGGAAAATTATTGGCTATTGTAGAAACAATAGAGGAGGTGTTCCAGAGAACTTTCATAATTATTTTGTTGCCCAATTTGATAAAGACTTTGAAATTACTCATACTTGGAAAGACAATTGGGAATTGCAAAAAAATAATCTTAATAGCAAAGGAAAACACGTTGGGGCAATTATCGGATTTAAAACCAAAAGAGGTGAGAAAGTTCGTGTAAAAGTAGCCTCATCTTTTATCAGTTTAGAACAAGCACAACTCAATTTAGATAGAGAAATTTGTGAAGATACTTTTGAAACTACTAAAATAAAAGCAAAGAATGCCTGGGAAAAAGAATTTAGACGCATAGAAATAGACAGTGATCATACAGAGTATATCAAAACATTTTACTCGTGTTTATACAGAGTTTTATTGTTTCCAAGAACGTTTTATGAGTACGATGCAAACAATAAAATGATGCACTACAGTCCTTATAATGGGAAGGTTTTACCGGGTTATATGTTTACAGATAATGGTTTTTGGGATACGTTTAGAGCTGTTTTTCCATTTTTTAATTTAATGTATCCCGAACAGAATAATAAAATTATGGAGGGGTTGGCAAACACTTTCAAAGAATCTGGTTGGTTGCCAGAATGGGCAAGCCCAGGACACAGACCAGTGATGATTGGCTCTAACTCTGCACCAATTATTGCAGATGCTTATTTGAAAGGGAATATTAAAAACAAAAAAACAGCAGAAATTCTTTTTGAGGCGATGCTAAAAAATGCAACAGTAGAAAAAGGGAGGCCTGTGCGCTCTGTTGGAAGAGAAGGCTTAGAGTATTATAATACCCTAGGTTATGTGCCATATGATGTGGAAATTAGAGAAAATACCGCTAAAACTTTAGAATATGCCTACGCAGATTTTACCGTTGCACAAATGGCAAAAAGAATGGGAAAAGATCGTCTTGCTAAAAAATACTATGAGCAATCTTTTCGCTATAAAAATGTATTTGATCCAAGCACCAATTTAATGCGAGGTAAAAATAAGGATGGTACATTTCAAAGTCCTTTTAATCCATTGAAATGGGGAGATGCTTTTACTGAAGGTAATAGTTTGCATTATACCTGGTCTGTTTTTCAAGATATTAACGGTTTAATAGATCTAATGGGTGGTAATAAAGATTTTATACAACAATTGGATACTGTTTTTACCATGCCTCCCAAATTTGATGCATCATACTATGGAAAAGTAATTCATGAAATTAGAGAAATGCAAATTGCCAACATGGGGAATTATGCGCACGGAAATCAACCGATACAGCATATGATTTATTTGTATAATTATGCAGGGCAGTCCTACAAAGCACAAGAAAAAGTAAGAACGGTTTTAACAAAGTTGTACCAACCATCACCAGATGGTTATTGTGGTGATGAAGATAATGGGCAAACTTCTGCATGGTATGTGTTTAGCGCCTTAGGATTTTATCCTGTAACTCCTGCAACAGATGAATATGTTATAGGAAGCCCATTGTTTAAAAAAGCAATATTACATTTAGAGAACGGGAATACATTTACCATAAACGCTAAAAATAATTCTAAAAATAATTTTTACATACAATCTACCACTTTAAATGGGGAAAATTATCAAAATACTTATATCAATGCTAGTACCATTCAAAAAGGAGGAAGTTTTAACTTTAATTTAGGAGCTACTCCCAATAAAAAATGGGGAAGCAAAAAGCAAAACGCACCTTCTTCTTTGAGTAATCGGTTAAAAAAATAAAAACCTTTGATAAAATTTACACCTACTCAATTACTACCTTTATTTGGTTGAAATACGAGTATTATTGTGTGATAACCAATTGTTGTATTGTAGTTCTAGTTCTGCAACAATGGTTGGATATTTGCTAGCTAAATTAATTTGTTCTCCTGGGTCTTTCTCTAGATTTACCAACCATCTTTTTGCTTTTAATTTCGCTATTTTCTTACCCGTATCTCTAGGGTTTCCTAGTAATTTCCATTGCCCCTTGCGTGCAACCCACATATCTTGATATTGCCAACAATACCCTGCTGTATGCTTTGTTTTTTCAGCCTCATTATTGATGATTTTAACAAGACTTTTACCATCAATGTCTTTTGAATCAAGTTCAATACCACATAATTCTGCTAATGTTGGCATCCAATCTGTGTTCACTGCAAATTGATTTCTTTTTTGTCCTTTGGGAATGTTGTTTTTCCAACTGATAGCAGCTGGGACTCTAATACCACCCTCAAATAAACTTTGTTTAGCGCCACGATACCTACCTGAACTTCCGCCACCAAAATGAGCACGTTGTTCGGTTGAATGGCCATTATCTGACTGAAAGACTATAATGGTATTATCTTGAATACCCAATTCATCTATTTTTTTTAAGAGTATACCAATTCTATCATCTAAAGTTGAAATAAATGCTGCATATAAATTTCTTGGATATGGAATGCTTTTGTCATTGTAATACGATAACCATTTTGGATCTCCTTGGTATGGATAATGGGGCATATTCACAGCAAAATATATAAAGAAAGGTTTTTTTGAATTGTCTTCCATAAAGTTAGTGGCTTCGGTGGCCATTAAATCAGGAAAAAACATTCCATCATAATAAACCTCCTTCCTATTTCTATACAAATCATGTCTGTTAGGACCACTCCAATAAAAAAAGTGTGAATAATTATCGATGCATCCCACCATATGTCCAAACGAATGGTCAAAGCCTTGCGCATTTGGAGTCATTTCTGGAGCATCCCCTAAATGCCATTTTCCAATATGTGCAGTGGTATAGCCTGCGTCTTTAAACATTTCTGCCATGGTATATTCAGTTCCAGGAAGCCCCTTTTTTTGTTTTGAACTTGGTGCCGCATTTCCAGATAAACCTGCTCTTTGAGGTGTTTTACCCGTCAATAAAGAAGCTCTTGAGGGCGAACAGACCGGAGAGGCATAAAATTGTGTAAAACTAGTTCCGTTTTCTATAATATAATCCATATGAGGAGTGACTAAATCTTTAGCTCCATATGAATTTACATCTACAGACCCTTGATCATCAGTGTAAATAATAACGACATTTGGTTTTTGTTGAGCATGTACTTTAGAAACGAGAGTTAAAAGTAATATGAAAAAAAATGAAAAAAAATACGGTTTCATCGTTATGATTTAATTAGCAGGTTCTACTCTATATCTTCTCTTAATTCTTTTGTCTGTCATTTTTCGTAATTCATCTAGTGACAAATCCAATTTGTATTCTTTCTTAAGTTCATTTAGACGTACCTTTAAACTAGCAATCAATTCTTTATTTTCAAGACTATTGATACTATTATTGATTTCATTGGGATCTTTTTCTAAATCGAATAATTCCCATTCATCCATGTCATAATAGTAATGAATTAACTTATATCTGTCTGTTCTAATACCATAATGCGGCTGCACATTATGCCAATAAGGATACTCGAAATAATGATAATACACAGCGTCTCTAAAAGGGGCAGTTGTGGTATTTTCTAGCACAGGGACAAAGCTTTTTCCTTGCATATCATTTGGAGTTTCGATGCCCGCTAAACTTAAAAGTGTTGGCGCATAATCAACATTTAAAATTAAATCGTTGTTCACACTTCCTGCTTTTATTTTTTTAGGATATTTCATCAATAAAGGCATATGCATCGATTCTTCGTACATAAAACGCTTGTCAAACCAGCCGTGTTCCCCAAGGTAAAACCCTTGATCTGAAGTATATACAATGATTGTGTTTTCTGCCAAACCACTTACTTCTAAATGATTTAACATCTCACCAATTGCATCATCAACCCCTTTAACAACCCGTAAATAATCTTTAACATACCGTTGGTATTTCCAGTTTTTACGTTCTTGATCTGTCATCTTTGGATCGGGCGTCCAGAATTCTCCATCTTCATTCCCGTATTTATTCCAAGCGATTAACTCCTCTTCCGTTAATCCAGAAGGAGGTTTGATCTTCACATCCTTTCTATTCATATGCCCATCAATTCGCATCCAAGCATCTTTAGCGGCCTTTCTTCCCTCGTATTTATCATTAAACGTTTCAGGATAGGGGAGTGTAACATCACTTAAATAATCTTCATAACCAGGTCCTGGATCCCAGGGTCTGTGTGGTGCTTTAAATTGATACATCAACATAAAAGGTTTGGTATCGTCTTTTCTATTTTTTAACCAATTAATAGCATCATCTTTAATAACCATGGTAGAAAATTTTCCTTTTTCCTCAACAATACTATCATTTGCCATTTCAAAAACAGGATCAAAATAAGACCCTTGCCCTTCTTTATTAAATAGCACTTTAAAATAATCAAAACCTGTGGGTGCAGTTCCTAAATGCCATTTGCCAATTACAGCAGTTTCATAACCCGCTTTTTGCAATAGCTTTGGAAACGTTTCTTGAGATCCATCAAAATCTCCTCCTCCTTCATTTTTGTAAAACCCATTTACGTGAGCATATTGGCCTGTTAAAATGGATGCTCTTGAAGGACCACAGATGGAATTGGTACAAAACATATTATTAAATCGCATGCCTTCGTTTGCAATTCTATCTATATTTGGAGTGGGGGCAATTTCTGCTAAAAATCCTTTGTAAGCACTAATGGCAGCCAACGCGTGGTCATCCGTCATTATAAAAAGAATATTTGGCTTTTGAGATATAGCCTCTTTTTTTGCTGTTTTACAGCCAATAAATGAGAGTAGTATAACGGTGGTTACAATATATTTTTTCATAATTAATTCTTTTATTTAAAGTTTGATTACTTTCTTTAAAACGATGTTTTCACTTGACTTAGCAATTAATATTTCAAATTCTCCAGATTCTAATTTCCAATCTTTAGAAATGCTATCCCAAAAGGCAAAAGCGCTCTTTGAAAGATTAAATTCGATTGTTTTTTTCTCCCCTTTCTTAAGATATATTTTCTTAAATTCTTTTAACTCTTTTAAAGGTCTATCCACAGAAGATTCTATATCTTCAACATAAAGTTGAACGACATCTGCACCATCAAATGAACCTGTATTTTCTACATTTACGCAAACTTTAGTGCTGCTTTTCTTTTTACTTATTTTTAGTTTAGAGTATTTAAAATTGGTATAACTTAAGCCGTAGCCAAATGGAAATAAAGTTTCTTTTTTAAATTTATCAAAATATCGATAACCTACATAAAGCCCTTCTTTGTATTCGTTTCTGTCTCCTTTAGAATGAAAATCTTTTGGATATTGTTCTAAGGATTGAGGAAATGTTATGGTAAGTTTAGCACTTGGATTTACTTTACCAAACAATACATCTGCCAATCCATTACCTCCTTGTTCCCCAGAATACCAAGCCATTAAAACCGAAGACACATTTGGCAACCAATTTCTCATATCTATTGCACCGCCTGCAATAATTGTAACTACCGTATTTTTATTAATTTTAGCAATCTCGTTAATTAAGTTTTCTTGAGCTGGAAATAATCTTAAATGATTTCTATCTCCAGCTTCTCTTTCTCCCATATGACCAGAAAGACCTACTGTTAAAATAACAGCATCTGCTTCTTTTGCTATCTTTTTTGCTTGTTCTAACCAAGCTACATTTTCATAATCCCAACCTAAACGAAAATCTGCACGAGGACCAATTTTTGCATATTCTGCTCTAATTTTGTATTGATTTCCAGCTTCTAATTCAATAGAACCCATACCATTCCAATCTAACCAACTTCCGTTTTTATTAGAAGCAATTAATTTATCATTTATAAATAGTTTTGCACTACCAGCAGAGTTTCTAACACTAAAAGTATAATTTCTAGTTGCTGGAGCTGTTAAAATTCCAGACCATTGTGCAGAGAATCTAGATAAATGATCTTTTTCATTTCCAGCCTCTGGAATATCTAATTCTTTGGTCCAAACTTTAGATACAACCACATCAATTTCTCTTTTAACTTCTTTACGGTTTTTAGAATTATTATTAAAGTAGGTTGCTAATAACCCAGGTTTACCATTTGGTGTTTTAATATACTTAACAGGTATAATTCCACAACCAGATTCTGCATAACTTCCCGGAGAATAAGTGACCTTAACATCTTTTTCTACGTTGTTTTTAATTCCTTGAAAAGGCGTTATCATTAAATGCTCTTTAACTTCTACAAAAGCACTTCCTCCACCTTGTAATAAATGCGGATTATATTGGCCATTGTTATAATGAATACCATAATTACCATTAGGACCAATTACTGCTATTTTTTTAATTTTATCAGCATTAAATGGTAGTACCTGAGCATCATTTTTTAATAAAACCATACTTTTTGCTGATGCTTCTCTGGCTATTTTTAAATGTTTTTTATTGTGTAAGATGGATTTATCTAAAGATGGTTTTGTATCAAAAGCACCGGACCAAAACATACCTCTTAACAAATTACCTGTCATTTTATTAATAGTTTGTTCTGTTACTTCTCCATTTTCTATAGCTTTTATTAACTTTTTACCAAACCAGCGTTCTCTTGGCATTTCCATATCTAAACCTGCATTTGCAGAATTAGCTGTGGAATGTGTACCAGACCAATCTGATAAAACAAACCCTTTAAAACCCCAATCTTCTCGCAATACTTTATTTAATAAAAAAGGGTTTTCGCAACTGTAAATATCATTTACTTTATTGTATGCACCCATAACACTCCAAGCACCACCTTCTTGTATTGCTTTTTTAAATCCGGGTAAATATATTTCACGCAAAGTGCGCTCATTTACAATAATATTTAGCTTGTGTCTATTAAATTCTTGATTATTACAAACATAATGTTTCAAGTTTGCCATTATTTTTTGGCTTTGTAAACCTAAAGTATACGCTTTGGCAACTTCTCCGTTTAAAAAAGGATCTTCTGTAAAATATTCGAAACTCCTGCCTCCTCTTGGATCTCTTATAATATTCATTGCAGGCCCTGCATTTGCTTGTCCGCCAGAAGCTTTCATTTCTGACGCCATTGCAGCGTTTATTTCTTGTATTAAAGGTCTATCCCAAGTACTAGCTTGTGCAATGGAAACAGGAAAATACGTCCCCATTTCTTTAGCTTCATTGGGTCCAAACCAACCTTTAAAGGCATAAGGACCATGTTCTATTTTAAACCCAGGAATGTTTAAACGCTTTATTCCTTCTGAGCCAATAACACCTTTTTCAGGAATTTTATCTCCTGTTACTAATTCAACTTTTTCTTCTAAAGTCATTCTAGGTAACAAATCGTTAATTCGTTCTTCTATTTTTAACTCTGAATTTTGATACGGTAATTTTTCTTGTGCCTTTATTGCATTACTATTTAGCATTAAAAAAGAAAACAAAATGCATACTGTAAGTTTATTACTAATTATTTTCATTTAGTTTGTTTTTTATTTTGGCATTATTGCATTTTTACCCCATTCTTTGTTTGGTAATTCTCCTAACTCTAAAGTTAGAGTCGCTCCAAGCATAATTTGCTCGTGAGAAATGTACGGCGCATTAATTTCTTTGCCATTAATAAATGCATTTTGGATGTATTTTTTAGTTTTACTAGCTCCTTTTGCAACAACAGTAAATGTTCTTCCATTTTTGAGTTTAATACTCGTTTTTTCAAAAATTGGGCTGGTAATGTTGTAATATGGAACACCAGGTGTTACAGGATAGATACCCATTGAAGTAAAAACGACAAAAGCAGTCATGCCTCCACCATCTTCATCTCCTGGGATTCCGAAAATGTTGTCTTTAAACCAAACGTCTAACAAGAAGCGTGTGCGTTTTTGGGTTTTCCAAGGCGCACCAAAATAGTTGTATAAATAGGGAATATGAAAAGAAGGCTCATTCCCCATAGAAAATTGACCGACCATGCCAGTTGAGTTAGATCCGTCTATATAAAAATCGTTTTTTCTTATTCCTAAACTCTCCCTAAATAATTGGTCGAGCCTGTCTTGAGCTGCCTGTTTTCCACCCAATAAATCAGTAAGTCCCTGAATATCATGTTGAACAGACCAAGCATAGGTCCAGCCATTATTTTCATCATAATAGTCTCTATATCCTCTACCACCATCTAATTTGGGGTTGATCTCTAAGAAATTACCATTAGCATCTTTTGGTATAAATAATCGGTGTTTAGAATTCCATAAAGTTTTATAGTCATTTCCTTTTTGAGCAAATTTGTTATACTCTTGTGTTTTACCCAATTCTTTTGCAAATTCAGATAATGCCCAAAAATCATAGCTTATACCTAAAGTAACTGGTACCGGTTGTCTCTTTTCAAAACCATCTACATTAGCAACACTTTCTTTTTCTCCTTTTTTAAGTGAAGGAAAATATCCGTTTTCGTGATAAAAATCATCTAAAGGTCCTCTAGGGTTTCCTTGACGCCATGGGATAAAGGTTCCTTCTAAAAGGTTTTTTTTGATTCCTTGGTAGGCTTTTTCTACATCATATTTTATCAATCCTTTTCTGTATCCATCAATAAAAATTGCAGAAGAATGATACGAATTCATGCACAAATGATTTCCAAATACCTGGGGAAATGTTGGCATCCATCCGGCTTGCTCATACATTAAAGTATAGGAATTTAACATGTCATTCTCCATTGGAGAATTTAAAATAGTTCGCAAAGGATGTTGTGCTAAGTAGGTATCCCAAATCCAATCATCTACATAAAAAGGACGCTTGCTTTTATGAATTTTTTTGTCATAACCACTGTAATATTTCCCATATTCGTTGACATCTACCATACGTTCATAGGTTCTGTACAATGCGGTATAAAATGTTCTTTTTTGAGCTGTTGTTCCGCCTTCAACTTGAATCTGATTACTTACTTTTTCCCATTCCTTTTTTCCTGCTTTAGAAATTTCATCAAAAGTTTTTTTA
>Ga0209716_1001206_pt1 | contig 20379 bp, 13 predicted proteins | sample COGITO_mtgs_1205_FD_184811 | JGI IMG/M metagenome (GOLD analysis project Ga0209716, IMG submission 184811) | Pelagic marine microbial communities from North Sea - COGITO_mtgs_120531 (SPAdes) (version 2) | ecosystem: Environmental > Aquatic > Marine > Epipelagic ...
AAGTAGACAAGCTCAATTTCTAATTCCTATGGCTATATCTATAGCATATGGTATTGGTTTTGCCACAGTACTAACCCTGATTGTTTTACCAATATTTCTTTCTTTTAGCAATAATGTAAAAACAACATTAAAATGGTTACAAACAGGAAATAAAATTAGCAAAGAAGAGGTAGAACGTGTCACTAGAGAATAAATTTATCAGATGAAAATTAGAAAAATAATTATAGTTTTTTTATCGTTTTATATTAGCTCTGTTACTGCTCAAAAAATAGTAACAGTGTCTGAGGCTATTAAATTAGCTCTGGAAAATAATTATGGAATCAAAATTATTTCCAACACTAAAAAAATTGCAAAAAATAATGCTAGTATTTTAAACTCTGGTTACCTACCAACAGTTACAAGCACTTCAGGTGCTACTTTTAACAAAGACAATATTGAAGCAGAATTTGCAAATGGAGAAACTACCCAATTAAATGGTGCTAAAAGTTCTCGATACAATGCTTCCATAAATTTAAATTACACACTATTTGATGGATTAGGAAGATATTATAATTATAAGAGGTTAAAAGAGACTTATAAATTATCTGAATTACAGGCAAGAGAGACTATTGAAAATACAATCGCTCAATTATATGCAGTTTATTACAATGTAGCACAGGTATCAGAGAGTGTAGATGTTCTAGAAAGAACTCTGACTATTTCAAAAGATAGAGTTAAAAGAGCCAACTATCAATTTGAATATGGACAAGGAACAATGTTAGATGTATTAAATGCGCAGGTTGATGTGAATAATGACAGCATTAACCTAATTAATGCAAAACAACAATTGGTAAATACGAAACGTGATTTAAATGTAGTTCTAGGAAATGTAATTACCTCAGAATTTAATGTAGAAACCTCTATTGATTTTAAATTAGATGTAGATCAAAATGACTTAATTAATAAAATGAAATCAAATAATGTTAGGCTATTACAACTAGATAAAAATTTGATGATTAATAAATTTATTATCAAGGCTAATAAATCTGGATATTTACCAAGCATAGGATTAACAGGTGCTTATGGATGGAATAAAGGAAATAACAATGCTGCTTCTTTTGTAGCCGTATCAACCAATACTGGTCTTTCTGGCGGTCTAAATTTAAGCTGGAATTTATTTGATGGTGGTTCTACAGCTACTCGAGTTAGTAATGCAAAAATAGATTTAGAAAATAAGGCATTAGAAAAAGAATCTATGATGATAGACATTGAACGTAATTTTAATAACGCTTGGGACGATTATCAAAATAAACTAACAATTTTCCAAGTACAGGAAAACAATATTCTTACCTCTAAAAATAATTTTACTAGAACACAGGAAAAATACAAACTTGGTCAGGCCACATCCATAGAATTTAGACAAGCTCAGTTAAATTTCATCAATTCAGAGTTGAATAGGAATCAGGCAAAATATGCAGCAAAAGTAGCAGAGTTATCTATGCTGCAAATAAGTGGAGAATTATTAAATATTCAGTTTTAACACCTCTCAACTATTAGATCATTAACAAAAAAAGCAACCAATATTGGTTGCTTTTTTTGTTACTTCAGTAAATCGTACTTATTTACTTAAATACATCTTACGTTTAGAATATAAATTATAAAATTCATCATCCTTAAGATTCTCAATAAATAGGATACTTTCACCTGTACTTTTCATTTCAGGTCCTAATGTCTTATCTACATTTGGAAACTTATTGAATGAAAATACTGGCTGTTTAATTGCGTACCCATCTAGTTGTGGATTAAAATTAAAATCAGTTACTTTTTTCTCTCCTAACATTACCTTAGTCGCGTAATTAACATAAGGTTCTTTATATGCCTTAGCTATAAAAGGTACTGTTCTTGATGCTCTTGGATTGGCTTCAATAATATAAACTATGTCATTTTTTATTGCAAATTGAATATTAATTAATCCAACAGTATTTAATTTAGTAGCAATTGTATTTGTGTGATCTATAATTTGCTGCATCACTAAATTTCCTAGATTAAAAGCTGGCAAAGTTGCATTTGAATCTCCAGAGTGAACACCACATGGCTCTATATGTTCCATAATACCAATTATGTACACATTACCATCAGCATCACAAATGGCATCAGCTTCAGCTTCTATAGCACCATCTAAATAATGATCTAACAATAGTTTGTTATTAGGTATTTTACGTAATAGATCTACTACATGTTCAACTAAATCTTCTTTGTTGATTACAATTTTCATTCCCTGACCTCCCAAAACATATGAAGGTCTAACCAATATTGGAAAATCTAACTCATCTGCTAAGGAAAGTGCTTCATCTGCTGATTCTGCAACCCCAAACTCAGGAAAAGGAATATTATTTTCTTTTAATAAGGTTGAAAAACTACCTCTATCTTCTGCTAGATCTAGTGACTCAAAACTTGTTCCTATTATTTTTACTCCATACTTCGTTAACTTCTCAGCTAATTTAAGAGCTGTTTGACCACCTAACTGAACAATGACTCCTTCTGGCTTTTCATGTCTGATAATGTCATAAATATGCTCCCAAAAAACAGGTTCAAAATACAATTTGTCGGCTGTATCAAAATCTGTAGAAACAGTTTCAGGATTACAGTTTATCATGATGGTTTCGTAGCCACATTCTGCTGCTGCTAAAACTCCGTGAACACAACAATAATCAAACTCTATTCCTTGCCCAATTCTGTTAGGTCCTGATCCTAAAACAACAATTTTCTTTTTATCTGTTACTACACTTTCATTGTGAACATATACCTCTCCGGAAGCTGTTTCAACAGCATTCTCAAAAGTAGAATAATAATACGGTGTTTTGGCTGTAAATTCTGCAGCACAAGTATCAACTAATTTATAGACTCTTTGAATATTAAGTTGGTCTCTTTTTTTATAGACTTGACTTTCTAAACAACCTAGCATATGAGCTATCTGGCGATCTCCATATCCTTTTTGCTTAGCTTCTAACAATAGCTCTTTGTCTAAAGAATCTATGGTATAGGTAGCTATTTCTTTTTCAAGTTGAAATAACTCTTCGTACTGTTTAAGATACCACATATCAATTTTTGTGATATCATATATTTGACTCAAAGGAATCCCTAACGCTATAGCGTCATAAATTACAAAAACACGATCCCATGAAGCATTAGTTAACTTATCTATGATTTGATTATAATCCGTGTACCCTTTTCCATCAGCTCCTAAACCATTTCTTTTAATTTCAAGCGATTGAGTAGCTTTATGAAGTGCTTCTTGAAAAGATCTACCAATCCCCATCACCTCTCCAACTGCTTTCATTTGAAGACCAAGAGTTCTATCTGATCCTTCAAACTTATCAAAGTTCCAACGAGGTATTTTAACGATAACATAATCTAACGTAGGCTCAAATAATGCCGATGTAGACTTCGTAATTTGATTGTCTAACTCATCTAAAGTATAACCGATAGCTAGTTTTGTAGCTATTTTTGCAATTGGATATCCCGTAGCTTTACTGGCCAAAGCAGAGGAACGAGAAACACGAGGATTAATTTCTATAGCGATAATTTCCTCTTTTTCGTCAGGTGATACTGCAAACTGAACATTACATCCACCTTCAAAATCGCCAATACTTCGCATCATCTTAATAGACATGTCTCGCATTTTCTGAAAAGTTTTATCAGAAAGTGTCATCGCCGGAGCTACAGTAATGGAATCACCTGTATGAATACCCATTGGATCCATATTTTCTATGGAACAAATTATAACTACATTGTCATTCTTGTCTCTCAATAATTCTAATTCGTACTCCTTCCAACCCATCATTGCCTTGTCTATCATGACTTCATGAATAGGAGAAATTTCGAGACCTCTTCGAAGTAATTTATCAAAATCTTCCTCCTCATATACAATAGCAGCACCAGCACCACCTAATGTGTATGAAGCTCTAATACATAAAGGAAAACCAAACTCTTGAGCTATCTCTTTTCCCTTTAAAAATGAGGTAGCTGTGGCTTGAGGTGCCATTCCAACCCCAATCTCACCCATTAATTCTCTAAACTTCTCTCGATCTTCGGTGATATTAATGGCATCTATATCTACACCAATTAATTTTACATCATGATCTTCCCATATTCCTTTCTCATCTGCCTCTATACATAAATTTAATGCAGTTTGACCTCCCATAGTTGGCAACACAGCATCTATTTGAGGATGTTCGTTTAGGATTTTCAAAATAGACTTCGTAGTCAGTGGCAATAAATACACATGATCAGCCATTGAGGGGTCTGTCATGATGGTTGCCGGATTAGAATTAATTAATATCGTTTCAATTCCATCTTCTGTCAAAGATCTCAGAGATTGTGATCCTGAATAATCAAACTCACAAGCTTGACCAATTACTATTGGACCTGAACCGATAATTAAAATAGATTTTAAATCTTCTCTTTTGGGCATGATTTTGTTTTAATGTTTTTTCTCGTTTTGTAAAAATACTTCGATAGATGGTATAAAAAAAGGTGTTACTTAAAAAAGCAACACCCATATTATTAACAATTGTTAATCATTATTTTTTTGGTCTAGATTCAGATGAAACAGAGATTTTTTTCCTTCCTTTTGCTCTTCTCCGAGCTAATACCTTTCTACCATTAGCAGAGGCCATTCTTTCCATGAAACCATGTTTGTTTCTTCTCTTTCTTTTTGATGGCTGAAACGTTCTTTTCGGCATTGTATATATTTTTAAAAAGTATTCTTACTATTAGTTTGTTATTTAACGATATTCACCTCGTTAAAAGCGTGCGCAAATATACAACTGTTTTTATTTTTGACAAATACTAAGTCTAAAAAAATTAAAAATATTTATAATCCTTCCTTACAGGGATTTTTATTAAATGTTTTTTGATGTTTTTGTTTGTGAGAAAATCAAGAGTTAGTACTTTTGCTCAAACCTAACAAAACATGAACAAAACCAAATACGTTTTCGTCACTGGAGGCGTAACCTCTTCGCTTGGAAAAGGAATCATAGCTGCATCTTTAGCAAAACTTCTACAAGCACGTGGATTTTCTGTTACTATTCAAAAGTTAGATCCCTACATAAACATAGATCCAGGTACTTTGAATCCATACGAACATGGTGAATGTTATGTTACAGATGATGGTGCTGAAACTGACCTAGATTTAGGACATTATGAGCGTTTCCTTAATATTCCTACATCACAGGCAAATAACGTTACTACTGGTAGAATTTATCAATCTGTTATTGATAAAGAAAGAAAAGGAGAGTTTTTAGGAAAAACTGTACAAGTAATTCCTCACATAACTGACGAAATAAAACACCGTGTGCAAATATTAGGGAATACTGGTGATTTTGATATTGTAATAACAGAAATTGGAGGAACTGTTGGAGATATTGAATCTTTGCCATATGTAGAATCTGTTCGTCAATTACTATGGGAATTGGGTGAAGAAAATGCAATAGTTATTCATTTAACGCTTATTCCTTATCTAGCTGCAGCTGGTGAGCTTAAAACAAAACCTACACAACATTCTGTAAAAACATTAATGCAGAGTGGTGTAAACCCTGATGTACTGGTTTGCAGAACCGAACATGAAATCTCAGATGATATAAAAAGAAAATTAGCATTATTTTGTAATGTAAAAAAAGAGGATGTAATTCAATCTCTAGACGCATCTACTATTTATGATGTTCCTAACTTAATGTTTGAAGAAGGCTTAGATACTGTTGTTCTCAAAAAACTAAAATTAAGTGAAGAAAAACAACCAATTTTAACCGTTTGGAATAATTTCTTAAAAAAATATAAAAATCCAACATCAACAGTTGAAGTTGGTCTTATTGGTAAATATGTAGAATTACAAGACTCATACAAATCTATTTCTGAAGCATTAATTCATGCCAGTGCTTCCAATGAAACTAAAGTTACTATTCGCTGGATTCATTCAGAAGATCTAACTCCTGGAAATGTTTCTGAACATTTGAAAGGACTGAATGGAATTTTAGTTGCTCCTGGGTTTGGAGACCGAGGTATTGAAGGTAAAATTAAAGCGGTTCAATATGCAAGAGAGAATAATATTCCATTTTTTGGAATCTGTCTGGGTATGCAAATGGCAGTTATAGAGTACTCTAGAAATGTTTTAGGTTTGGCAGAAGCGAACTCTACAGAAATGAACGAACATACTTCTCACCCTGTAATTTGTTTAATGGAGGATCAAAAGGAAGTTACAAAAAAAGGTGGCACCATGCGATTGGGAGCTTGGGACTGCGAAATTTCGGAAGGATCTAATGTATTTAAAGCTTACAAAAAAACAATGATTAGCGAAAGACATAGACATCGCTATGAGTTTAACAATGAGTATTTAAAATTTCTGAGCCCAAAAGGAATGCAAACTACTGGAGTAAATCCAAAAACAGGGTTGGTAGAAATTATTGAAATTCCAAATCATCCCTGGTTTGTAGGTGTTCAATACCACCCAGAATACAAGAGTACTGTTTTAAATCCACATCCTTTATTTGTTGATTTTGTTAAAGCTGCTCTTCAGCATTCTAAATAATGGAATACTGTTTGCATTATATAGGTATAATTAATTAAAACACTGATATTCCTCCTATGAGGAGTCATTTTATTACATTTGTCATCGCTTTCAAAATTTTTAGGGAGCAAAAATGACAACTTGACATTTTAAAATATATGGAAGAAAAAAAATTTGATGTTAATTCCTTTATAGGAATGATTCTTATAGGAGGTATTCTTTTTTGGTGGATGAGTTCTAACCAACCAGAAATTGATCAAAACACAAAAAATACCACAGAGCAAGTAACAGAAGTTCCAAAAAACAACACCAACTCAACAACAGGTACTATTCCTGTAATTGAAAGTGATTCTTTAAAACAAGCTAATTTACAAAACCAACTTGGTGCTTTTGCAAGTAGTGTTATTAATGGGAATGAAGGAACAACCACTTTAGAAAATGAATTATTACTTCTAAAAATTAATAATAAAGGAGGGCAAATTACTGAAGCCGTTATTAAAGGTTATGAAACTCATGATTCACTACCTCTTCACATGATTAAAGACAATAATGCGAGCTTTAATATTAATTTTGGCACAACAGACAACAGAATTTTAAATACCAAAGACTTATTTTTTGAACCATCACTAACAAATAATGGTTCTTCTCAAGTTCTCTCGATGAAATTGAAAGTTTCAGATACTCAATTTTTAGAATATAGATATGAGATGACCGATGATTACATGGTAAACTTTGCTGTAAGATCTCAAGGCTTAAGTACTGTAATAAATTCATCTAACACTATCAATTTAGATTGGTCTTTGAAAGGGTATCGTCATGAGAAAAGTATAAGTACTGAAAACACAATGTACTCATATTATTATTACAAATCTGATAATGAGGTAGACTATTTAGCTAGTGAGGATAATGATATTGTTAATGATGTAGATTGGGTTTCTTACAAACAACATTTTTTCTCATCTATTTTAGTATCTGATACTCCTTTTAACAATGCAGCTATTGCCTCACAAGATTTAGTTAAAGATGAAGCAATAGATAGTGTATTTACAAAAAAATATAGCTTAAAAACTCCATTAGAATTAACAAACGGAGAATTGAATTACAATATGAAGTGGTACTATGGACCATCTGATTACGAGAAGTTATCTAACTATGAAGGAACAAATCTTAACGAAACAGCTGATTTAGGTTGGGGTATTTTCGGAACCATTAACCGATGGATATTTATACCCATTTTTGGAATGCTGGAAGGTTTTATGGGTAATTACGGTTTAATCATCATTTTAATGACCATCGTAGTTAGAATTATTATGTCTCCACTTGTATACAAATCATATGTATCAAGTGCAAAAATGAAAGTAATCCGTCCAGAATTAAATGCATTAAATGAAAAATACCCTGGTAAAGAAAATGCGATGAAGCGCCAACAGGAAACCATGGCGGTTCAACGAAAAGCTGGAGTGAGCATGTTGTCTGGATGTATACCTGCATTATTACAAATGCCAGTATTCTTTGCCTTATTTAAGTTTTTCCCTTCTAACATAGCATTAAGAGGTAAAAGTTTTTTATGGGCTAATGATTTATCATCTTATGATACCGTTTTTAACTTACCATTTAAAATTCCTTTTTATGGAGATCACGTAAGTTTATTTCCTATACTTGCTTCTATAGCAATTTTCTTTTACATGAAAATGAATCAGAGTCAGCAAATGAATATGCAAGCTCCAACCCAGGAAGGGATGCCAGACATGGGTAAAATGATGAAGTATATGATTTACTTCTCTCCTATAATGATGTTATTCTTCTTTAATAATTATGCTAGTAGTTTGAGTTTATACTATTTTGTTTCTAATCTACTAACCATTACTATTATGTTAGTGATTAAAAACTATGTGATTGATGAAGCTAAGATTCATGCTCAAATTGAAGAAAACAAAAAACGTCCTGAAAAGAAAAAGAGTAAGTTTAGACAGCGTTTAGACGACGCAATGAAACAAGCTCAAGAACAACAAACAAAAAGAAAATAAATTACTTTATATTAAAACCAAAAAAACCCGAAATATAGTTTCGGGTTTTTTTGGTTTTAATAAGTTTATAGATTTATTAATATTAAATGTGTGGTTTAAAACTATGAAGACTTTAGCTTTCCGTAATACAATATATATCCATAGCAAAGCATCGTTAAAAGAAAGGCAGTTTTAAATCCAAAACCATCTATTAAACTACCAAATAAAAACGGAATTATCGCACCACCTACTATAGCCATACAAAGTAGTCCGGAAGCTTGGGCTTTTAGCTCTCCTAAACCCTCTAATGTTAATGTAAATATGGTTGGGAACATAATAGAATTAAACAAACCTACCGCTAAAATAGACCACATAGAAATTAATCCATTTGTAGTAATGGAAATAGCTATCATTACAATAGCTAATAGAGCAAAAATACTTAAAACTCTACCTGCTGGTAATATTCTTGTTAAATAAGCACCTACAAAACGCCCAATCATAGCACCTCCCCAATAGAAAATAATAAAAATACCAAGCAAAGATTTAGGATCTGAGTTAGAAAAAGTTTTATTGAAAGTACTAGCTATACTATTAGCGATTCTCATCATCGTTTCGTTATCGGCTACAATAACGGCTAAATTCATATCGTTAAAATAGTTTACTAAAAAACTTCCAATAGCAACCTCTGCTCCTACATATACAAAAATACCTAAAGCTCCCATAAGCATTAACTTATTCCTTAATAAGGATAAGTATCCTCCTTTAGGGCTTTCTTGCATTACTTTTGGTAATTTTATAAATGCAAAAACAACTGCTAATATTCCAATAAAAGTTGCTATGAGTAGAAATGGTGTTTGAACTGTTGCTGCTTCTGCTGCATAATAATCTACTTTTTCTAAAGTAGATAATGCGTTAATTTCTTCTGAGGTTTTTACAGAGTCACTTAATAAAAACAAAGCTCCCACAACAGGTGCTATAGTGGTTCCTAAAGAATTAAAAGCCTGTGATAAATTTAATCTACTAGAGGCACCTTCCTCTGAGCCTAATAATGCTACATATGGATTGGCAGCTACTTGAAGTACTGTAATTCCTCCAGCTAATGTAAAATACCCAATTAAAAAAATAGTAAAGTTTCTAAATTCTGCAGCTGGATAAAAAAGCAAACAGCCCAAAGCCATAATTAGTAGTCCTAAAACAATTCCTTTTCTGTAACCTATTTTAGACAAAACAGCTCCAGCCGGAACTGAAACAACAAAAAATGCTGTAAAAAAAGCAAACTGAACCAATACTGTCTTGGCATATGACATTTCAAAAACATCTTTTAACCTTGGGACTAAACTGTCTACCAATACAGTAATAAAACCCCACAGAAAAAATAAGGTAGTTAAGAAGATAAGTGCACTTTTGTATGATTTATTTTTTGACATAATTAAACTTTATTAAAAAATAATGACTCATAATTTTTATTTTCACCATGACTATAAATATTATAATTAAAAAATTCGTGAATACAATAAGCTCCAGTTTCTCCTTTTTTATTCAGAGCAATGAATCCTACTTGAAAATCTTTATACCGATCCCCTGATTTCTTTACCACCCTTCTCACTGCCTCTTCACAAGCTTCTTGTGGTGTTTTTCCTTGACGCATGAGTTCAACAATTAAAAAACTACCTACTGTTTTTAGCACCTCTTCTCCCATCCCTGTAGCGGTGGCACCTCCTACTTCATTATCTATAAATAAGCCTGCACCAATAATTGGAGAATCTCCTACTCTACCAGCCATTTTATAGGAAAGGCCACTTGTAGTGCAAGCACCCGAAATATCTCCGTTATGATCTATAGCTAACATTCCAATAGTGTCATGATTTTCTATATTAATAACAGGTTTATAATTGGAGGTTTCCTTCCATTTTTTCCATGCTTTTTTTGAGAATTCAGTTAATAGTTTCTCTTTTTTAAAACCTAAATCATACCCAAATTTTTCTGCACCCTCTCCAGCAAGAATTACATGAGGAGTTTCCTCCATAACTTTTCTGGCTAGAGAAATTACATGTGTAATATTTTGAACACACATCACTGCACCATAATTTCCATCTTTATCCATAATGCAAGCATCTAAGGTCACATTTCCATCTCTATCTGGGAATCCACCTTTACCAACAGATGAATTATTAACATCTGCTTCCTCTATCATACACCCTTGTTCTACGGCATCTAAAGAAATTCCTCCATTGTCTAAAATCTCCCATGCTTTGGCTGTTGCATTTGGTACATTCCATGTAGCAATTACTATGGGTTTTACACTAGTTGTATTCACATTGCTACTAGAGTTATTTTTTTCTATGTTTGACTTGCATGCTACTACAGAAGCTGATGCTACGACGCCAATAGTAGACAAAGATGCTTTTTGAAGGAAGTTTCTTCTTTTCATTTTTTACTATTTTATTTGAATTTCATCTACAAATATCCAGGCTTTACCATTAAAAGGGGCTCCCACATGCCATTTTGGGACGTCACCATAATTTTTTGCCATAACTTTTATATACCTAGCTTTTGTTGATTTAGAAAAATCAATGGTTTTAATTTTTATATCATCTGTATTTGTTGGTAAATTGAATCTAAAATTATGATATTTATTAAAATTCACCCCATCCGAAGAAGTAACTATTTTTAAATCTTTAGGTAAAAATATCCAAGATCGTTGGTCTCTTAAAAATGATATTTTCACATTATTTATATGCTTTACTTTACCTAAATCAACAACAGCATTTAAATCTGTATCATTGTAGCCTTGCCATGTACCTGTTCTATAATCCTCTGCTCCTAAAATACCATCAATAAGGGCATCATTTCCTCCAGCATTGTATTGATTTTCATAATCTGTGTATAACTTAATTTTTAAGTTAGGATTTTTTTTATAAAAATCAGTTGAAATAACAGCACTTTTTTCACCTTCTCTTTGAGCATATACAGAGAGGTTAATAAAATCATCAATAACAAAAGGTTTTGTATATTTTTTAAAACCTCCTTTATTACCTAGTCTAAAAAATATATCAGCCTCTTTTTCAACACTTGCTAATTCTACCACTGTACTACCCTTAAAAACAATATCTCCTTTTTTGATAAAAGGTGCAGGAATTATTTTATGATCTTTAATTTCTGTTGAAGGAATAAAATCATCACTTGTTCCCCAGTTTGTAGGACTATCTGTCATTTCAAAAACTAAATTCCCACCATTTACAATATCACTGTGTTTAAGATAAGAATACGGATAAGTCTTGTTATTAAGCTGCACATTTTTGATGTATTTATTTTCTAAAGAATTGTTTTTAGCCTCTACTGTAAATGAATTTCCATCTTCTAAATGAATGGTTGCTTTATCAAACAAGGGACTTCCTATAATGTATTGATTAGATCCTGGAGTAACAGGATAAAAACCTAAAGAAGAAAAAATATACCAAGCACTCATTTGACCACAGTCCTCATTTCCAGAAATTCCATCAGGTGAGTTGGTGTATAATTCAGTTAAAATCTGACGTGTTTTTTCTTGGGTTTTATAAGGTTTGTTTACAAAATTATATAAATAGGCCATATGATGGCTAGGTTCGTTACCATGAGCATATTGCCCTATTAATCCTGTAATGTCTGCCTGTTCTCTACCAGAAGTTTTATCATTAGCAGTAAATAGGCTATCTAATTGTTTTTCTAATTGATCTTTTCCACCTAATAAATTCATAAAACCAGTGATATCATGAGGAACATAAAAACTATATTGCCAAGAATTGGCTTCCGTATAGTTGAAGTTTACTTCATAAGGATCAAAGGGTGCAAACCAAGTATTCCTAAATCTACCTCTCATAAACTTAGTTGTTGGATCAAATACATTTATATAGTTTTGAGATCGCTCTATAAAGGTTTTATAATCTTCTTGTTCACCCATAGAATTGGCCATTTGAGCAATTGTCCAGTCATCATACGCATACTCTAGTGTTTTGGAAACCGATTCTGATTCTTTTTCTACTGGAATAAATCCAATATTTTTATAAGAATCTAGCCCTAGCCTGTCTCTAGTTGCAGAGTGTTTCATTGCTTTTAGAGCTTTCTTTACATCATAATTTCGAATTCCTTTAAGATAAGCGTCTGCTATCACAGGAACTGCATGATACCCAATCATACAACCTGTATAATTAGCTGCCAAATCCCAAATAGGCATAATACCTCCTTCATCAAATTTTGCTAAAAAAGTATTAATAAAGTCATTGGTTCTCTCTTGTTCTATAATAGTATACAAAGGATGAGTTGCACGGTATGTATCCCATAGAGAAAAAACAGTGTAATACTTAAAATCGTTAGTTTCATGAATATTTAAATCCATTCCTCGATACTTACCATCTACATCTTGATATAAATTTGGAGCAAGCATGCTATGATACATTGCAGTGTAAAAATTAACTTTATTGGTTTGGTTATTGTCTTCAACTACTATTTTATGTAATTGACTTTCCCAAGTTTGTTGTGCTTCTTTTTTAACCTCTTCAAAAGATTTATTTCCAATTTCTTGTTCTAAATTTTGTTTTGCGCCTTTTACTCTACCGCAGAGATTCCTATTTTAATAAAAACCGGATCATTGTTAGGATTTATAAACTCAAAACTTTCTTTAGTCGGTGATACCTTATTATATTTATCTAAATCTTTTATAGGATGTGAGAATTTTATATAATAAAAAAGAAACTGATTGGTTGCCCATGCTTTAGAATGTCTAAATCCTGTTATTTCCTTATCATTAACAATAGACATATTAGAATCATTCAATACATCTCTATGTTCTAAGTCTAAAATTAGTACTTGGTTTTTTGAAGAGGGATACTCATATTTATGAATACCACTTCTTTTGGAAACCGTTAATTCTACATCTATATTAGTATCTTCTAGGTGAACTTTATAATAGCCGGGCTGGGCAACTTCATTTTTATGAGAAAATTTAGATTTATATCCTTTCTCACCATTAGCTCCATTATTTAAAATAGCTTGATTTGTTGGCATTAATAAAATATCACCATAATCAGATACACCAGTTCCGCTAAGATGTGTGTGAGAAAAACCATAAATTTCATCATCAGAATAATGATATCCAGAACAACCATCCCACCCATCTAAACGAGTGTCTGGGCTTAACTGCATCATCCCAAACGGCATTGAAGCTCCTGGGTAGGTATGACCATGACCACCAGTACCTATAAAAGGATCTACAAACTTGATTAAAGAATTTTCTTTATATTCAGGCTGATTATTACAAGCACCTAACATCAAAAAAAATACAAGAATATATATTTTATCTATATTAACTTTTTTAATATTCATTTTTAATTAGAATTTGGGTTTAATTTGTAAAAATTAAAAAAAAATACTTTTTAACTAATTAAATTAGACAAACAACTACTGAGTTTAGCCAAAGGTTGAAACATCTATAAATTAACAAAAATGATGCGATTTAATACTCATTCAAATAGATTGTTAACTTTACGAACACAATATACTAAATGAAAACACATCTTTATTTAAAGTTCTTAATAATTATACTATTAACAGGGTGTCGTCCTGAAATAGACGAAATAATTAAATCCTCCATTATTCCGAGACCCTTATCTCAAAAAATTGAAACTGGGTCCTTTATTTTTAATCATGATGTTGCAATTGTTTCTGAACCCAAACTTTTGGAAGTATCAAACTATTTCGATTTATATCTGAAAGAGAATTACAATTTTGAGTTTTCAAATAATAATAGTTCCAAAAAAATTACTTTTAAAATTGATGACTCTATCAACAATGACGAAGGTTATGAGTTAGACGTCTCTAAAAATGACATTACCATAAAATCTAAATATGCTAAAGGTGCATTTTATGCGGTGCAGAGTTTACTTCAACTAATTCCCTTACCATCTAGCGCTAACACATTTAAAATAGCTTGTATTAACATTAAAGATGAACCACAATTTAAATACAGAGGAATGCATTTAGATGTAGGCCGTCATTTTTTTTCTGTAGATTTTATAAAAAAATACATAGACTTAATGGCTAGGCTTAAGATGAATACTTTTCATTGGCATTTAACCGAAGATCAAGGATGGAGAATAGAAATAAAAAAATATCCAAAACTTCAAGAAATAGCAGCTTTTAGAAACGAAACCTTAATTGGTCATTACAATGACCAGCCACATCAATTTGATGGCAAACCTTATGGAGGGTTTTATACTCAAGAACAAATAAAAGAAGTAGTTGCTTATGCAAAAACAAGACAAGTAACCATTATTCCAGAAATTGAAATGCCAGGTCATTCACAAGCTGCCATTGCTGCATACCCAGAATTGGGCTGTACTAGAAAACAAGTGGAAGTAGCTACCAAGTGGGGAGTTTTTAATGAAGTGTATTGTCCAAAAGAAAGTACTTTTAAGTTTTTAGAAGATGTCGTAGACGAAGTTGTGACATTATTTCCTGGAAAATACATTCATATTGGCGGAGATGAAGCCCCAAAAACCAATTGGAAAAATTGCGCTCACTGTCAAAAACTTATAAAAAAAGAGGGATTAAAAGACGAACATGGCTTGCAAAGTTATTTTATTGCAAGGATGGAAAAATATATCAATACCAAGGGGAAGCAAATCATTGGATGGGACGAAATTCTAGAAGGTGGTTTAGCACCTAATGCAACTGTGATGTCTTGGCGTGGAACTAGTGGTGCTGTTCAAGCAGCAAAAGAGGGGCATGATGTTATTTTAACACCGGGTTCTCATTGTTATTTTGATCATTATCAATCGGAAAATGAAAATGAACCTCTAGCTATAGGTGGATTTTTACCTCTAGAAAAAGTATATCATTTTAATCCAATACCAGAGGGGTTAACTGATAAAGAAGCTACTTATGTATTGGGTGCACAAGGAAATGTTTGGACAGAATATATGCAAACTGAAAAACAAGTAGAATACATGGCTTATCCAAGAGCAGTAGCTTTAAGTGAAGTACTTTGGTCTTCGCCTGAAAATAAAAATTATCAAGATTTTATTCATAGATTAGAGTACTATCAAAAACAACTTGACTTGCTAGATGTAAATTATGCCAACCACATCTATTCTGTAAAAGGTAAATTATCTCATGTAAGTGATCGTTTAACTTATGAATTAAATACTACTTCCTCTAGCTACCCAATATACTATTCTACTGACAAATCATTTCCTTCAAAATTATATTCAACACCTATCACAGTAGATACATCTATGCATATTAAAGCAGTTGTTTTAAATTCAAAAAACAGTTCATTGGGAGCTATTTTTCAACAAGAAATTAATTTACACAAAGGAGTTGGCGCTACAATAGCCATAGATAAGAAGCCACACCCAGCATACAATGCTGGTGGAAAAGGTGCTTTAATAAACGGTATTTCTGGGAATAACAAACGTTACGGAGATAGAGAATGGTTGGGTTTTTCAGGAGAAGATATTGTAATTACCATAGAATTTGACAGCCCAAAAAATATTAAAAAGATCTCTACCCGGTTTTATAATGGTAATGGTCAATGGATTTATGCACCCAATGAAATTGGTTTCAGTTTTTATCTAGAAGATGGAAAGACAATAAATGATATTAGCATCCTAGAAGAAAAAAATAATTTATTAGTAAACTACTCCTATGAATTGAAACCTGCATCTGTTACAAAATTAGATATTATTGTAAAAAATTACGGTATAATTCCAGAAGGAAAACAAGGTGCAGGCCATAAAGCGTGGACTTTTATTGATGAAGTTATTATAGAATAATTATGATATTAGAAATTTGTGCAAACTCTTATCAATCTGCTGTTAATGCAAACATTGCAGGAGCACATCGTATAGAATTGTGTTCAGAAATCTCTGTTGGTGGAACTACTCCTTCATATGGGTTGTTGAAGAAGGTAATGGCAGATATTGATATTCCTGTTCATGTATTAATTAGACCTAGGAGTGGAAACTTTACCTACTCTGGTAAAGAATTTGACATCATGAAAGAAAACATACGTCTATGTAAAGACTTAGGTTGTGCTGGAATAGTATCTGGAGTTCTGCATGAAGACAATAGCATAGATATTAAAAGAACCTCAGAATTAATTGAACTTTCTAAACCCATGTCTTTTACTTTTCATAGAGCTTTTGATGTGGTATCAAAACCAAAAGAAGCAATACTTCAATTAGTAAATTTAGGGGTAGACCGTCTATTAACTTCTGGGCAAGAAGAAAAAGCTGAAGATGGCATAGACTTATTAATTGAACTTCAAAACCTGGCGAAAAATAAAATCACCATACTTCCCGGTAGTGGCATAAATTCAAAGAATTGCATTCACTTTAAAAATAATGGTTTTACCGAAATTCATAGCTCTGCATCTAAGATTATTTCTAGTAGAACCCATTCTTATTTTGGAAATACGCCACAAATAGTTTCTGATATAAATAGCATCAAAAATATCTTAGATAGTATAGCTTAAACTATTTTTTTGAAAAGAATGTAGCTTCTAAAAAACCCAAACCATACCCCAAAAACTGCGTTAATGAAGTTATGACACTTAGAAAGCTCACTATTGGATTAAAATTATTACGAAAAGAAGCATCTAGAGCTATTAAAGAAAAGTACAACCCATATAGTAGTATGGGATTATAGATTCCAAAAACTAAAAGTAAAATTGATAAGTCTAACCCTAATATAAAAACACTTGGAAACCAATACGTGAGTTTAGCAGTTGTTGGATACATTTTATTGAGTTTGGGTCTTGCGCCTCCAAATGCATAGGTTTGATGGAAAAAACTTGAGATAGAATTTCTTCGCTTATGGTATACAAAAGCGTTGTCTATTAACTGAGTTTCTAAACCATGATTCCATAAACGAAACGTAAGGTCTATATCTTCTCCTGCACGCATCTCTGAAAATCCATTAGTGGTCTCAAACGCTTTTTTTGAAAGCCCCATATTAAAACTGCGAGGTTGAAATTTCTCAACACTGCTCTTCTTTCCTCTAATACCTCCAGTGGTTAAAAAAGATGTCATGGAATAATTAATGGCTTTTTGTAGCACTGAAAAATTAGGGTGAGCTGCATCTGGGCCACCAAAAGCATCTGTATGTTTATGTTCTAATTGCTTGGCAATAGTTGCTAAATAGTGTTTTGGTAGAATTACATCAGAATCTAGAATAATAAAGTAGTTTCCTGTTGCTTTTTGCATTCCAAAATTTCTACTAGGTCCAGGTCCTGTATTTTCTTTCTCAAAATAGTGAATAGGTAACTCAGTTCTATATTTTTCTACTATTAAATCACTTTTTACGGAAGATCCGTCTTCAATAACACAAACATCAAAAACCTCATCATATTCTTGAATAAGAATACTAGCCAATAATTCGTCTAATTCTTCTGGACGATTATACACAGGGATGATGATGGAAAAAACTAGTTTCACTGGCATTGCTATATTACAGAAAAGTTAATTTCTTGTCCGTTAATTTCAAATAAAACTGAATTGTATTTTGTTGATTTAAATACTTCAACTTCTTCTTCACTTATATTATAATCTATTTTAGTACTATATCTATTAGCATCACTAGAAAAATCTGACTCAATTCTGTTTTCATCAGAATCAAATTTTAGAGAAGCGTCTTTAGCAGAAAAAGTAAGCTTGCTTCCTTTTTTGGTTTTTACATTTGTGGCACTCACTAAAATAGTTCCTAGCATTAAAAAGCCCCCTAGCTCATTAATTACGATGTATAAATCTCCGTAGTCTGATACAGCATATTTGGCGATACCAACACTTTTAATATTTTCTTCTATATGAAGATCTACTTCATTTCTTTCTAGAAGATGAAAACTACTTGAAGATGAAAACACCTTATCTATTTTCTTAAAAAAACCCATCTATTCAACTTAAGTTATAAGTGTAAAAATAGCATAAAAAAACGCAAACCTTTCGGTTTGCGTTTATAATAAGATAGTTTAAAAATAGTTATTCTTTTACAATCTTGTAAGATCCTGTTTTTCCTTCAGCACTTACCTTTACAACATACACCCCTGGTCTTAAATTAGACAAGTTAATAGACGAGTTGTTAGTGTTTGGTGCACCAGAAAACACTTTTTGACCTAATAAGTTAAAGACTGTTATAGCCTCTACTTTATTTTGAGATCTAAAGTTTAGTTCTTCTTTTACAATTGTTGGATATAAGGTAAACCCTTCTAAAATATTGGTTGCTGTACCTAACGTTGAAAATGCATCTAATGTAAATTCATCTAAATATGCATATAATAAATCAGTTGTTGAAGAATGAAATCCGATTTTTACATCTTGGCCTTCATATGCAGATAGGTCATAAGTAAATATAGTAGCATCTGCTGCGTCAGCTACATAAGGGAGTTCTAAATCACTTTCTAGTGTAGCTATAACGGTATTATCAGTTGCATCAACCACTAAAAGATCAATTGATTCTACATAAGTTGAACTAGAACTCCACCCTTTAAAATTAAACGCATCTGTTACACCATCTAACACTGTGAAAGCAGGGGAATATAAATAATCATCATGAGCAGTAGAACTGTAAGTTAACCTCCAATATATATTAAGAGTAGTAGAATTTTGCACAAGACCCCATGTATTTGCATCACCTTGATTTACAACAGACCAACAAGAGGCATCTGTAACTAAATCGTTAGTTACAGTATCAAAATCGTGAGATAACGCTTCATCGGCTAGATCACAATCGGTTGCAAAGCTAATTTTCGCCCAATTGCTAAAATCTCCGCCACCACAATCGGCACGAACATAAACATCATATAAAGTATTTGCTGTAAGATCTGTTACAGTTAACGGATTTGATGTTGTTGATTCACCGCTAGTCGAAGGTTCATCTGAACCATACGCATCTACTACATATTCCCAAGCAGTTTCGGTTCCTCCAGCTATCCATGAGATAGTTGCAGTAGTAGTTGTTACATCATCTAACGAAAAGGTAGTAGGTGCAGCACATGAAGGACCTTCTGGAACAACTATCATAAATGATGCTTCCAACTCATCAGCTGGTGTTTCCCAACTTGAAGTGGCATCAACTGTACTAGAATCACTTGGAGATTCTCCTCCATTATCTCCTATCACAGAACCATTATAGTCTGTTACAGTAATAAGTGTACCGTCCCAACCATCTGAATAACGATCATAACAGTTTACATAATATGTACCTGGTGCTAGTGATATATCTTCATCTATCAAACCCTGTCCGTTACCATAGGTTCCGTCACCTTGGCCCCATACCTGATTACCAGCACCATCTACCTCAGTAGTAATATTTACCCACTTTTCAGATGCATAACTCCCACCTGAAGTAGTAATATTTATGGTAGATTGTGAATTTGCATTAAAGCAAAAGGTTAATAAAAATAAAAGTAAAGTAATTTTTTTCATAAAATTTGGTTTTAGTTAATTTCTTAAATTTTTGTTAAAAAGCTAATTTACATTATTTCATATAAATGCCAAAGCACAAGCGATATATATCAGTAAAATATTATTGTTTTTATTTATATCACAAAAAAAATAGGTTTTGATTACTATAAATCAAAACCTATTTACACTTTTATAGATACTATGTAAATTACTCTTCTGTAAATTTATCCATTACAGCGTCACTTACTCCCATATTAGAGAAACCTCCGTCATGAAATAAGTTCTGTAAAGTTACTTTTTTTGTTAAATCTGAAAATAAAGAAATGGTATAGTCTGCACATTCTAATGCTGTAGCATTTCCTAATGGAGACATCTTGTCTGCATAGGCTAA
>Ga0209716_1001211_pt1 | contig 20370 bp, 15 predicted proteins | sample COGITO_mtgs_1205_FD_184811 | JGI IMG/M metagenome (GOLD analysis project Ga0209716, IMG submission 184811) | Pelagic marine microbial communities from North Sea - COGITO_mtgs_120531 (SPAdes) (version 2) | ecosystem: Environmental > Aquatic > Marine > Epipelagic ...
CTATGACTGGGATTTTGGAAATTCGATTAATAGTGTTGTTCAAAATCCAATTACAGACTACAACAGTCCTGGAATTTATAATATTGAGTTAATAGTTGAAAATAATTTTGGTTGCAAAGATACTGCTGCAGATATTTTTGAAGTTTATCAAGCTCCAATTGCAGATTTTATTCAGTCAGATGATACAGTTTGTGTGGGAGATTCTATTGTTTTTTCATCACAATCTTTATTTACAGATTCGGTATATTGGTTAATTGGCGACAGTGTAATATACTCAAATGAACTATTTAGTTATGATTTTCCAGATACAATGGTAATAGATATTTCTTTATATACTTTTAATAATGAAGGTTGTGTTGATAGTTTAAAAAATAATAATGGAGCAGTTTCAATTTTTTCTCCAATTGCTAATTTCAATTTCTCCGATACATTAGATCCGTTTTTCCCTCTTACAGGTGTTTTATATTTAAATAATTACTCATTAAATGCTTCTTCATATTTATGGGAGTTTTTTAATGGTGATATTTCGTATGATTCAATTCTTAATTATAATTATCAATATAATACCGAGTCAAATTATCCAGTTATTTTAAGTGCCATAAATTCATGTGCAGTTGATACAATGATGTTATATCATAAGGTGATTTATGAAAATGGTATTTTTATTCCTAATGCTATTATCCCAGATGAAATTGATTCAGATGTAAATCAATTTAGACCAGTAGCTGTTGGTTTAAGAGAATACAGATTAATGATATTTGATACTTTTGGAAATCTAATTTGGGAAGATTCCGATTTGGATTTTGAAGGAAAGCCAAAAAATTCTTGGAAAGGTGATTTAAATAATGATGGCAATATTTTAAAACAAGATGTTTATGTATGGAAAGTTGTTGGAACTTTTAAAAATGGAAATAAAATTAATAAAACAGGAACTGTAACTTTAATTAGGTAATGTTAAATAAGTTTAAATTCATATTAATTCTTTTGATGTTGATTTCATCATTAAAAATTTATTGTCAGGAACCAATTTTTTCTCATTTTAACAATACAATGAATTTCACAAATCCTTCTTTGATTGCTTTAAGCAATAATTGGAGTTTTAAATTTATTAGAAGAGATCAATGGATAAGAATTCCTTCAAAATTTATTACAAATGGTTTTTCTTTTGAGACTAGTGTTGGTAGGTTTGGCTATGCTATATCATATTCCCAAAATACCGAAGGAGAATTATCTTTTAGAAATCAAGATTTTAGCACTGGGTTTTCAGCCTATATTCCAATAGGTAAGTCAATAAATTTAAGATTTGGCTTTTCGTTAAGGTTGTTGAACAGATCAATTGATTTTTCTAATATTTCTTTCTTTGGTAACTTGGATCCTTTACAAGGGAATATAAATAATATTAATTATTCATTTAATAACTCTTTTTCAGAGATTAATCCAGATCTTTCTCAAGGTTTAGGAATTAATTATTTGAATATTAGTTCTGGTAATAAAAACTTTAGCTTTAATTCTTTTCGGTTGGGATTTTCTTTAAATAATATTTTAAAACAAGAAAAGGGACTAATTTCTAATTCTATAAGTTATTTAAATTATAATAGATTTCCATTTCCTATGAAATTCACTTTTTACGGATTTCATGAATATAAAAAAGTAAATAACAATAATTTAAATAATCCAAAAAGCATTCTTTTTTCACAGTCTTATTTTTATCAAATTTCTGGTCCTCTTTCTACATTTCAATTAAACTTATTAAATATTGATAATGGACCAATTGATATTGGTGTTGGTTTTAGAACTCAAGGGATATCCATTGATAAGAACATAAAAAGAGAATCGGTAATTTGTAAAATGGGTCTACAACAATTAAATAAAACCTCTTCGATTACTTTAGGAGTTTCCTATGATTTCACTATTTCTCAACTTAATAATATTAGCTCAGGAGGAACTTTTGAAATGATGGTGATTATTGAGTCAATAACAGGAGGTATTTTTGATGGATTTTTCTCTGAAGCTAAATTGAAAAAATGGAGAAAAAAACAAGTTCAGTGTTCTAGACTTGGAAGGCCTACATATAATAGGAAACTAGATGGGTTTAATTCAAGAAAAAAGCTAATTAAAACAAAAATGGGAAAAATATAATTTTAATCATAATCAAGTAACAGCTTAAGTCCAATAAAAATAGAATTAAAAAAGATGAAAAAAATTAACAATAAAGACATCTTTATTGGGAACTTATGGATTTACAAGTCTAAATCATAATACCATTATTTTATTGAATCTATTAACATAGATAACTACCCATCTTAGAAATTATTCCTAATTTTTATTGGGACAAATCAACTTTAGATAACATATTATTAAATTGCTAAAAAACCAACGATTAAAATTTAAGAAAAAGATATTGCCCGCTTTATCCTTACTTTTACCAAATGGAAAATTTTAAAGCATTAGGAATAAAATCTGATTTTATTAAAGGATTGAATGAATTAGGAATCATTAATCCCACTCAAATACAAGTCCAAGTTATTCCTTTATTATTAGAAGGAAATACTGATTTGGTTGGACAAGCCCAAACAGGAACAGGGAAAACAGCTGCTTTTGGTTTACCACTTTTGCATAAAATTGATCCTAAAAAAAAATATGTGCAAGGTTTAATATTGTGTCCTACTCGTGAGCTGTGCAAGCAAGTAGCCAAGCAATTATTTCGATTCATTAAATATTCTGATAAGATTTTTGTAGAAGCAGTATATGGAGGCAGCAGTATTGACAAGCAAATTGCAAACCTCACTCGAACAACACATATAGTAGTAGCTACTCCAGGTCGTTTGATTGATCTGGCGAAAAGAAAATCAGTTGATTTACAAAAAGTAAAAACAGTTATTTTAGATGAAGCTGATGAGATGCTAAGCATGGGATTCAAAAAAGAATTGGATGAAATTTTAGGATTTTTATCTGAAGTAGAAAGTAAGTGGCTATTTTCTGCCACTATGCCAGATGGTATTAAGCAAATTGTAAATGAGCATATGAATACTAATGCACACAGAATTACTGTGAGTGGGAGTAATGTTGTGAATACAAAAATTGACCATAAGTTTGTATTCTGTGAGGATGCAGAAAAGTTTAATATTCTTTTACAATTTTTGAATTCAGTAAAAGGACAAAGAGGAATTATTTTTTGCAGAACTCGAAAAGAAACCAAAAACCTAGCTGCTAAATTAATTGCCAAAAATATGCGTTCTGATGCTATCCATGGTGATTTATTGCAAAAGGAAAGAGATAAAGTAATGCGTGCTTTCAAAAATGGAAACCTAAGCACTATTGTAGCAACTGATATTGCAGCAAGAGGAATTGATATGGTGGATTTAACTTTTGTAGTACATTATCAACTCCCTGATCAAGATGAATATTATACACATAGAAGTGGTAGAACGGCTCGTGCCGGTAAAGAAGGAATCTCCTTAGTTTTAGCCAATACTTATGAAATCAAAAAAATTAGAAATTATGAGAAATATTTAAAAATTTCTTTCTCAAAAGTAAAAGTTATTAAGTAGATCATTACTGATAGCAACTTATCTTAGAAATTATTCCTAATTTTTTATCAGCACAAACCTATTTCAGATAAAGATTAATAAATCTCCGAAAAACTAACTAATTTTTGAAGTTTTTGATCCCATAGCTTTCCTTTCATGTGAACAAACAATTGAGATAATTTGACTTCCTTAAAAAGGATTTTATTTTTCACTTTATTATGTGCATCTGCTAGTTTATAGCAAGGAATAAGTGGGTTTAGGTGATGAATATGATGATAACCTATATTACAAAAAACTTTCTGCAGGAAAGATCCGAAAACTAAAAAAGAACTACCCTGAAGAGATGCATCTTCATTTTTCCAATCATTACTATTAATCCAATAAGTATCTTCGAATTGATGCTGTAAAAAAAACACAATTGAAACTAATACATAACAAGCAAATAGAGGGATTAAGTAACCAACTATTAATCCAGACAAAAAGTTGAATTTATATGCTGCATAAAATATTAGCATAATCAAAAAATTATATGAAATAGTAAATATTTTTTCTTTTAACCTAAGTTGTGGTAATGGTATTCTAGTCACTAAAAGCATACCCAATGGGGCAAATATTAGTCTAAATAATGGAGATCTCATAAATCGGTAACTTATTTTTTTTGATAAAGAAGCATTTAAATATTCTTCTTTAGTTAATGTCATTGCTTCTGGATTTATGTGTCTTTTATCTAAATTAGAAGCAGTTGCATGATGCATATTATGCATATAGCCAAAGAATTCATTGGGAGTAAAATTTAATAAACTCATTAGATTACCTGCCAATGAGTTTTTCCATCTTTTTTTATATAAAGCGTTATGAGCAGCATCGTGCATTAAAATCACAGACCTACATAGAATAAGAAAAATTATGGGATACATTAAAAAAGTAACCCACCATAAATATTGATAACAAATAACACTTAAAGTAATACTACTAAAACCTAAAATTGCTGTAGAAAAAATATAATAGCTAGATTTTCTCTCATTAGGTTTTTGAAAAGTTCTTAATATTTTTTTTAAGGATTGTTCCATCTGAATTATCTTCACAGTTATTAAGTAACTAGATTTTTTTAAATTTTAATAAGCTCCAAAGACCGACTAAACCATGAGTAATAATAGCACATAAAACTAATAGTAATACAGGATCTTCAATTCCCAGTATTATGATAAATAAAATACTAGCTGGAATTGTTAATATTGACCAAACAATTAGTCCCATTTTTTTATCATTGGAAATACTACCTAAAGAAATGGTTCCAGAAAATATAATAATGAACAGAGGAGCTAATGATTCAAAAGACCAAACATGCTCGTAATTAATATAGACTAAAAACAATAGAAAAAGAAAGAATGAACCTGTAACGGTATAGTAACTTTTAGACTCTTGAGTTTGTTTTTTATTTTTTTCATCATCTTGTTTAGTAAGAAAACTTTGAAAAAAAGGAGCCATGTTTGCCCAAAAAGGATTTTTGGGATTTATACTATCTAATGTTCCGTACTTAATTTTGACATCGTTTAATTCTTTTTGAAAGGTTCCAAAAAGTTTATCCCAGATAATAAATGTGCCACCAAGATTTTTTCCTAAATACTCTTTATTGGTTCCGTGATGAACTCGGTGATGTGAAGGTGTCATTAGTATTTTTTCTAAAAAACCAGATTTATTAATAAAAGAATTATGGTTGTAGACTTGCACGAAATAGTGTATTCCGGAAGCTAATATGAATTGCTCTGTCGGAACACCAGAGAAAGCTAGAATAGAAAAAAATGGAAATGAGGAAATTGGTTGATACCAAGAGTTCCTTATTCCTAAAGATAAATTAAAGTGCTCGGGTTGATGGTGAGTGTGGTGAATTTTCCAAAGAAGGTCTAAAGTGTGGTGAAAACGATGCGACCAATAAAAACAAAAATCCCATCCTATTATCACCAAAGTCCATTGTAAGTATATCGGTATTTGTTCAAAATAACTTAAAGAATAATTAACACTAATAAAATTATAAGCAAAAAGAATTAAACCTCTAAATAACCAGACCATTATATGACCTGAATTTATATTGGTAATAATTTCATTCCAGGGTAGTTGGTTTCCTTTCTTTTTGTATAAAAAAATTAATTCAATAACTATTATTGTGAATAGGAGCGTGATACCAGATAACATATTAATATAATCTTAATATTTATTATAAAATTACTTTAAAATTTTGAGAACTTCGTAGGTTTTTCATCATGATTTAGTTTGTAAAAGTATTTTTTTTAAACCTAAATTTGTTTTTAAAGACATGATTACGAGTGTTTTATACCTTTTAAAACAAACTTGATATTTTTCACAAACAATTTTGCTATTTAGGATTATCAAATTTGGATCTTAAATAGTTATTAATTGATATTTGAAGATTTAATGTGATAATTTTTTGATAATTATTAAATTTCATATGAGTATTTTAATTAATTTCCACAAAAATCACTAATGTTTAGAATTAACCAATTATTTACTATTCTATTTTCAATTTTAACTATTACTTTTTCAGCTCAAGAAACGTTTTCTTCTTCTGGACTTAATACAACTGGTTCCAACGGTGAAATTTCATATTCTATAGGTCAGGTTGCAACAGAACTTAACTCTGGAATTAATGGATCTGTTTCACATGGAGTACAACAACCTTATGAAATTTACTCAACAGTTGGGAGTGAAATTTTAAATATAGATTTAAGACTAATTACTTATCCAAATCCAACTACTGATAACTTAATTTTAGGTATTGATGGATTTAAAAACCAAATTTTTTCCTACCAATTATTTAACTTTGATGGTAAACTGTTAATAGATGAAGAATGTTCTGGCAACATAACAAATATTAATTTAAAATCATTTCCCTCAAACACCTACCTTCTAAGTATTGTTAAAGACCAATCAATCATTAAAACTTTTAGAATTATTAAAAACTAACGACTTATGAAAAAAACATTCACTCTTTTTACTTTACTATTATCTACTCTTGTAATTCTCGGACAAACTCCTGATAAAATGACATTTCAAGCAGTTATTCGAGATGCTTCAAATACATTACTAATCAATCAAAATATAGGAATACAAATTAGTATTCTTCAAGGTTCTAATACTGGGAGTTCTTTGTACATTGAAACTCATTCTTCAACTTCAAATGCCAATGGTTTAGTGAACATTGAAATTGGTACTGGAAATGTAACCTCTGGAAATTTTACTACTATAGATTGGAATAATGGACCATTTTTTATTAAAACTGAAACAGATCCGTTGGGAGGATCTAACTACACTATTACAGGTACTAGTCAGTTAATGAGTGTTCCATTTGCATTACATGCAAAAGTAGCAGAGTCTTTAATATCTCCAACATACACAATTGGTTCTTGGCCAGAACTTGGTGGTTATGTGTTCTGGGTTTCTGCTGATGGTAAGCACGGTTTAGTTTCAGAGACACAGGATCAAGGACTAGCTACATGGTACTTTGCTCAAGATGTTATCTCTGACCCTGCAAATCATTCAACAGACGGACAAAAATTTTTTGACTGGAGAATGCCAACAAAACATGAATTAAATGAAATGTACGGCTTAAATGCAGCTATAGGGTCTTTCGGAACGAAAACTTATTGGTCTTCAATAAGAAGCGGTAGCAATACTGCATGGAGACAAAATTTTATGTCAGGATTACAATTTAATAGTACAGCTTACACAGTTCTTGATTTTTTCTTTGTTCGATCAGTAAGGGAGTTTTAATTTGAAAGAAAAGCTTCATTCTCGTAATAAAAATCGGGAGAACTATGATTTTGAATCTCTTATTATATACAATCCCAAACTTAGAGACCATCTAACATTAAATAAGTCCGGATTAAAAACAATTGACTTTTCTAATCCACTATCAGTAAAGTTTTTAAATACAGCCCTTTTAAATCACTATTATGGTATAAGAAACTGGGACTTCCCTGATGAAAACCTTTGCCCTCCAATTCCTGGTAGAGCAGATTATATTCATTATGTAGCCGATTTATTAGGTGAAAAAAATGGTGGATTAATTCCCAGAGGAAATAAAGTTTCTTGTTTAGATATTGGATTAGGTGCTAGTTGTATTTACCCCATAATAGGAGTTGTTGAATACGGATGGAATTTTACAGGTTCAGACACAAATACTAAGTCTGTTAATGCAGCTAAAAATATAGTTGACTCAAATCCTGCACTTAAAAAGATGATTAAATGTGTTTTACAAAAAAATCCTGATAATATATTTAAAGGTATTATGAGTGATGAAATGCTATTTGATGTTGTTATATGTAATCCCCCTTTTCATTCTTCAATTAAAAATGCTCAAAAAGAATCTAAAAGAAAAATTAAAAATCTTAAAGGTGATAAATCAAAGACAGTAAACTTAAATTTTGCAGGGATAAATTCTGAATTGATCTACAAAGGAGGAGAATTTAATTTTATTCAAAAAATGATAAAAGAAAGCTACATTTTCTCAAGTAATTGTCTTTGGTTTACAACATTAATATCTAAACAATCAAACTTAAATAGTGTTTATAATTCTGTAAAGAAATCTAAAGCCAAAGAAATTAAGATCATTCCTATGGGGACAGGCAATAAAAAAAGTAGGGTTATAGCATGGTCTTTTAAATCTGAAAATGAACAATTTACTTGGTCAAAATCAAGATGGAAATAAAATCATTTTTCTCTAATTTTTTTTAATAACTATATTGCCTTAAATAAGAATCTAATTTTTTAATTTTACAGTATGAAAATTCACCATCTAAAAAATCGTTTTTTAACATTTTTATGTCCAATTATAATGCTACTGATAAGCTGCAAAAAACCTGTAGATTATAATCAGATTGATGAGGATTTAATTCAGCAATATATAACTGACAATAGTTTAGATGCCCAACCCACAGGAAGTGGCTTGTATTATGTTATAGACAATCCAGGAAATGGATCTACCGCTGATATCAACTCTACAGTTACTGTAGCCTATGTTGGTAAACTAACCGACGGAACTATTTTTGATCAGTCTAGCTCTATGGGAACTACCTTTCCATTAATAAGCGTGATTCAAGGATGGAAAGAAGGAATTCCTTTGTTTAGAGAAGGAGGTTCTGGGATCTTGTTAATTCCATCTTCATTAGGATATGGCAGCCAAGCTGTTGGAGGTATTCCTGCAAATTCTGTTTTAATTTTTGAGATATCATTAATAAACGTTTTTTAGAATTTTGAAAACCAAGTTTTGTCCAAGTTGTAAAAATGATTTTAGTATAATGTATAGAGTTAGAATTGACCAAACTAAAAATTGGTATTTTTTATGCAAAAGCTGTACAGAAACTAATATTGCCAGAAATAAATTTTATGTGTATGGTGGTACTTGGAAAGGATAATTAATCATTGTTTTTAGAATGAAGAGTTTTAAATTATTCAGTTTGTTCATTATTTTATTTATGAGTGAATATTCATATAGTCAACTAAGTGGACAGTTAATTTTAAATGTTTCTGAAATAAGAAATAAAAATGGTGTTATTAGATTAGGAATTTACAAGAACAACAGTACTTTTCAAGAAGAAAAACCATTTTTAGTTAAATCTTTTAGTAAAGATAAATTAATAGACGGTAAGCTAACCTTTAGCTTTTCAGTTAATGTTGGTGAATTTGGTATTGCATTATTGGATGATGAAAATGAAAATGGAAAAATGGATTACAGTTTTTTTATTCCACAAGAAGGTTTTGGATTTTCAAATTATTTTCATTCGGGACTTAGAATGCCAACTTTTGAAAATTTTAAGTTCGTTGTTACAAAAAATAATTCTACAAAAATCAATCTAGTTATTAAATATTATTAATTAGACAAAAAATTGTTTGTGTATACAAAGTACTTATTTGCATTTATTATAACTCTATGGTTTAACATCATTATTTCTCAATCAATTTCGATGAATAAAAGCAATATGGTAATTAATTTTAGTTCTCAATCAAATATTGACGATTGGAAGGTGGTAGATGACGTTGTAATGGGAGGAGTTTCTGCTAGCGAAATTGTATTAGATGAAAATAATAAGGCGGTGTTTTACGGACATGTTTCAACTAAAAACAACGGTGGATTTTCTTCCGTAAGATGCTTTATAAATACACTAAATTTGAAGCCATATAGTAGTTTTGTTATTAGAGTTAAAGGAGATCAGAAGAACTATCAATTTAGGGTAAAGTCAAGTAGTAATGATTATCATTCCTATAAGTACGAATTCTCAACAAATAATAAATGGCAAGAGATCGTGATACCTTTTGAAAAATTAGAACCCACTTTTAGAGGAAGAAAACTTAATATCCCTAATTTTTCAAATCAATTACTTGAGGAAATTTGTTTTTTAATTTCTAATAAAAGAGAGGAGAATTTCAAATTATTAATTGATTGTGTAAAACTCAAATAATAAAACCTATTTAATTGATTCTTTTAAATCAGTATACTCCAACGGAAGAATTTGTGAAGATTCTGTCAAAATCTTTTAATAAGCAATTAGAAATGAAAAGTTTTTTATCTCAAAAAATTAAAACTACTGGTGGTGGTGAACAATTAATGTGGATTAAAAAGTACAATGGGTTATTTATTCATAGATGGGGCTATAAAGAAAAGAAAAAATATAATTAAGTATTAGAAATTAAAATTTCTTCTACATTTTCTTTTATGTGGTCACATATATCATCAACAGGTAAATCATTTGGATCTTTTCCAAAAGGATTTTCAATTTCTTCAGCTAGTAATTCTAAGCTAGCCAGTATGTAAAGAATAAATACACAAATTGGTACCGTCCAATAATAAAACATTGTAGATGTTAAGCCAAAGGGCAATGTTAAAGTATATACAAAGATGAATTTCTTAATAAATATATTGTAAGAATAGGGAATAGGTGTTTTTTTTATTCGTTCACATGCACCTATTATTTCAGTGAATATTTTTGTTTCATTGTCGATTGTTATAAATACCTCACCCGAAATCACTTTTTTATCGAGTAGCTCTTTATTTTTTATAAATATTTCTTTCATAATTGTGTTAGGAAAATGATTTATTTCTTCATAATTATTTTTTTGAAAGCTATCAATTGATTGAATCTCATTCAAATCTCTATTATCTCTTAAATGCTCTTTTAGGGAATAACAATAGTTAGTTATCATTTTTGAATAAAAATTTCTTGTTTGCAGATCTTGCTTATCTATTAGAGAATGTATTTTTATTGCTAAGTTTCTTGAAGTATTTACTAGTGATCCAAGAAGTTTTCTTCCTTCCCACCATCTATCATATGCAGTATTCGTTCTAAAGACTAATAATAATCCTATTATAAAACCAACTAACGAATGTATAGTAGTGGTGGTCTCAAAATGCAGAAAATTTAGTTCTATGTAGACTACTACGGCTGTAAATAATGCATATATAATGATCACATAGATAAGTTTTCTAAGTGTATCGCTTTTATGAAACTCAAATATTAGTCCAAACCAGTCTTTAGGATTGTATTTAATCATGTTAAAATTATTATTAACTAAATTAAAATTTTAAAATTATTAACCTTCTAAAGTTTAAGTTATATTTTACAAATATTTTTTAAATCTTGATTCATAATATTGTAACGCTTGGTCATATTTGCTTTTACCTTTTTTGTAATTATAAAGGGGCTTAATATTCCTGTCATCCTTTCATAATGAATTAGATGTGTTCCTTTTGAATTATTTATAGGTTCAAAAACAAATACGTGTTCGGCTTTAATTAGAAAACCATTGTATATCCCCCAAACGAATAAATCTCTATTGTTTTCTGTAACAATTGGATTCATAGGAGCTTTTTGAGGGTCTTTATTTCTCCCAAAATCTAATGTTAAATCTAATCTTGGTTTAGTTTCAAGATTATCGATATCTCCACTTAAAACTTTGATCTTTGGAATTACTTTGCACCATTTAGACCACTTGGAAAATTCTAGAAATTTTTTTTTGACTAGTTCAGTGGAAGCGTCAATATCTATTTCTGTATAAACAGTACGTTTGCCTTTGACCTCATCAGCGCTCCTTATGTAATTATACGAGTTTTGTCCTAAAACTGCTTGTGATGTTAGGAAGAAAGTAATTATTACTAAACTGTTTTTCATTTTACTATGAATTAAAATTATTGAATTATAACTTTCTTTATTAAATATTGATTTTTAGATTTAATACTCAATGAGTAAATACCACTTGATAGGTATGGTACATTGAAATTTATTATGTTGCTATTAAACTTTTGCTGATTTACAATTTGTCCTAGAGATGAGATAAAAGTGATATCAATTTCTTCTTTTAAGCGGTTGTTTAGTGCAATAGTGAAAAATCCATTATTTGGATTTGGATAAACACTTACTTCCATATTATTTAAATCATGAATTTCTGATACTTCACAATTTTCAATAATAATAAGTGTAGAATCACTGTTATAGCAACCATTGGAATCTATAGCTGTCACAAAATAACTAGGATCATCTCCATAATTAAATGGACCAATTTCAATAAATGCATTGCTATTGTTATTATTCCACAAGAACTGGTTTGCAGAACTCACAACGTTTATAGTTGTCAAACTATCACTGCATAGAGTATCTGGAGCGTTAATGCTAACTAGAGGCAAATCATTAACTGTAATAAAAATAGAGTCTATATTCTGACATCCGTTACTATCTATTCCAATAGCACTTAATAAAAAACTGTTAAAAGCTAGAGGACTTGTGGTATTGGAAGTGTCTCCATTGCTCCAAAGGTAGTTTAAGCCTCCAATAGCTGATAAGACACAAGTATCTCCAAAACATAAAATACTGTCACCAGAAATGCTTATAGTAGGCTCTTGTAGGATATTTAAGCTGTCTACAGATGAGCTAGAACAACTGTTAGTATCTGTGTAGGAGTAGGTAACATAGTTTATGCCAGTGTTCAAAACTGTAGTATTTAAAATATTTCCCGAAACTCCAGAGCCAGAATAATTCCCTCCAAATGGCTGGCCACCATTTAAATTTATAAAGCCCTCATTTCTGCATAGATTATCCATTAAATTAAGAGAAACAAAAGGATTTTGATTGATTTTTATAAATGAAGTATCGCTGTTAGAGCAGTTGTTGCTGTCAGTAATTAAGTAAGTCAAAATACTATTTCCAGGATTAATATTAATAGGATCAAATGAACTGTTAAAAATACCATTACCTGAGTAAGTGCCACCTGTTGGTAATCCATTATTTAGAACAATAGGTAAGCTATTTTCACATAATTCAATGGATGTTAAATTTACCACTGGAAGGGCATTTACATTAAAAGTATCTAAAACATTACTAATACAGCCATTACTATCTATGAATTCATAGTTGACCAATTGTTGTCCAGTACCAGCTAAAGTGGGGTTGAATAGATTATTAGAAATCCCATTACCAAAGTAGGTGCCACCAATTGGAAAGTAGTTATTTAAGACAGATATAGAGTCGTTAAAACAGAACTCATTTATTAAACTGTTACTTGAAGTTATATTTGTTAAATTATTAACCATCAGTGATATAGTTTGGTTATTGGTGCAGGAGTTTAAATCTGTATAAGTATAATTAATGCTATTTATCCCTAGGTTGGTATTATTGGAATAAAAAATACCATTATTAATACTGTTTCCTGAGTAAATCCCTCCAGTTGGACTTATTAAATTTAGTACAAGGCTATCGTTAACGCAAAGTTCAGGGATAGAACTAAAACTCAATATTGGAAGTGGGTTTACTGTAATGGTTTGTGAATCTGAGATAAAACATCCATTTAATTCTCCAGTATAAGTAATAGCATGATTTCCTATTCCAGAGCTATCTGGATAGAATATTCCGTTATTAATTCCATTTCCACTGTAGGTTCCACCTATAGGAATACCATTACTTAAAACTAAGTTGGTGGCATCTATACATAAATCATTAAATGAGGTTAATGTTGTATTGGGTAATGGCTTTACAGTAAGATAGGTTTCTGAGTTACTGGTACAACCTAAACTATCTGTGTAAGTATAATTAATATTGAAATTTCCGATACCAGTTACTTGAGGATCAAAAATACCATTACTAATCCCATTTGCAGAGTAAACACCTCCAACTGGACTTCCTCCATTTACAACAAAAGGTGTATTATTTAAACAAATTGGATTCAAAGAATCTAGAGTTACAATGGGTAATGAAGAAACTGTTATTGTAGAGTTGATACTTGCAATACAAGTATTGGCTTCTAAATATGAATAGGTGATTGTAAAAGAACCGCTACCAGAGTTATATGGATAAAACACATTATTATTTACGCTATTACCACTATAAAATCCACCAGACGGACTACCACCACTTAGAACTAAACTGTCTCCATCTTCACATAAATTGCTGAAACTGGAAAGTGAAATATTCACATTATTGGTATCTACTACTAAAATTTTGTTGTCTGAACTATTACATCCGTTAGAATCAATGTAAGTATAGCTTATATTATGAAAACCTGCTCCAGAAACGGAAGGTGAAAAATTATTATTAGATACTCCTAAGCCAGTGTAATTACCACCTGCTGGAAATCCACCTGTTAATGGAACGGTACTACTATTAGCGTTACAAATAGGCGTGAAAGAGGATAAACTAACCAATGGGTTATTGTTTATTGTAATAGTTACTTGATCTGTGTTAATACAGCCGTTGTTGTCTGTTCCAGTAACAGTGTATAATGTGTTTGAAATTGGAGTAAAAGTATTAGCATTAGTAATGTTGTTGTCCCAGTTATATGTTAGAGCTCCGCTTGCGTTTAGAGATATTGATTCACCATCACAAATGGAAGTGTCATTTCCTGCATCCACATTTGGTAAATCATTTACAGTTACTTTCAAGGAATCTGAATTTATACATCCATTGGCGTCACTACCAATTACTGTATAAGTGATGGTAGAAGTAGGACTAAAAGCAGATGCATTAATAATATTATTATCCCAAAGATAAGTTGAAGCACCAGAACCATTAAGTGATACAGAATTCCCTATACAAACTGCTATATCTGTACCAGCATTTACTATTGGTAAAGTGTTAACAGTAACTAAAATATTATCAGTACTAATACATCCATTAGCATCTGTTCCAGTTAAAGTATAAGTTTTGCTTACTGTTGGTGAAAAAGCAGTAGCATTAGTAATATTGTTGTCCCAATCGTAAGTAAATGCACCACCACCATTTAGAGTTACAGAATCACCATTACAAATAGACACGTCTGCACCAGCATCTACATTTGGTAAAGAATTAACAGTAATGTTTACTTGATCTGTATTAATACAGCCGTTGTTGTCTGTTCCAGTAACAGTGTATAATGTGTTTGAAATTGGAGTAAAAGTATTAGCATTAGTAATGTTGTTGTCCCAGTTATATGTTAGAGCTCCGCTTGCGTTTAGAGATATTGATTCACCATCACAAATGGAAGTGTCGTTACCCGCATTTACAATGGGTAAGTCGTTTACAGTTACTTGTAAAGAATCTGTATTAGTACATCCATTAATATCTGTACCAAATACTCTGTAAGTAAGGGTAGAAGTGGGGCTAAAAGTAGTGGCATTAGTAACACTATTATTCCAAGCATAGCTCGAAGCATTTGCACCACTTAATATTACAGACTCTCCAGTACAAACTGTTACATCTGAACCTGCCGATACGTTAGGTAAACCATAAATTTCGAATGTTTTCGTGTCAAAAGAAGTTCCACAACTGTTGGTGAATTCATATTCAATGGTATGTGTGCCGATTCCCAACTCAGCTGGCTTTAGAGAATCTTTTGAAACACCATCAATTTTATAATTTCCACCTGTTGGGAAGCCAAAATCTAGAATTGATTCAGCGTCGTTAATACAAAAATCAGAAATACTATTAAGCTGTGCATTAACATCAGCATCAATTTGAATATTTTTTGTAGAAGAGGAAGTACAACCATTTTCGGTTACAGTATATGTTATTGGAAAAGATCCAGCACCAGAGAAAAAAGGATAAAAATTATTACCTATTACAAAAGGTCCTGAATAAGTTCCTCCAAAAGGATTAGCTGAGAATAAAGGAGTAGAAGATATATTTTCACAAAGGGAATCGTAATCTGGATAATTAATAGTTGGAGATGCATTAACCACTAAATAAAAGTCAACACTGTCTTCACAGTTTTGGGCAACAGAATATTTATATCTTATTAAGTGTGTTCCAACTCCAGCATTAACTGGGTTAAAAGTAGTACCAGAAACTCCTGATCCTGAGTAATTACCACCGCTTGGATTTACTGTTGCACCTAATGAGTACAGTCCATCGCCTTCACAAAAACTAGGTATATTATTAGAAAGAATTAAAGGTGGGGTTTGTACGGTATTGGCAATTCTTATTCCATCATCACTACAACCTTGGGCGTTGGTATAGGTATAGGTTATTAAACTTGGTCCAGGGCCCAAGACAGTTGGGTCAAAAATAGAATCATTTACCATTCCGAGTCCTGACCAAATTCCACCACTTGGACTTCCAGCGGGAACAACAGTCGGTCCACCAGAAAAGCAAGCGGTAAAAGTACTTTGAGGGACGGTTACATTTGGTAGGGAAGCTATGGTTACATTTACTACATTGCTCGTGTCTTTGCATCCCAAACTATCGGTAATCAAAGAAAAATTTCCAACATTAGTGGTGGTGTAGAAGGGTGAATTGCTACTTGATGTAGAGCTACCATTACTAACCCAGTTGTAAGATATACCAGGGTCTACATTGGCATTTAATGTTGCAGAGTTACCAGCACCACAAATTACAGGATTTGCGGGGGTTACTTGAGAAAAAACAGAGTTACAAGGTATTATTTCAGTTACAAATGCATCATTCAGTTGATTGGTTGTAGTCGTGTAATCTCCGAAAGACCTGAATTGGGGACCTATATTTCCACAAAATACAGCTTGGTTTTCATTTCCAATAGAAAGGTCATAAATTCCTAAAGAATATGTTTCAGGTGTAGTAGTACTACCTCCACTTCCATCAACTTGAAGGACACTACTGTTAGTTGTACTGGTTACCCAGTTAACAGAAGTTAAGTTAGTATCCATATTTACAAATGTTATTTCATCAGAACGTGAGAAAGTATTGTTATCTAAATTTATGGTTCCGTCTAGTTTACCGCCAAAAACTAATTGATCTTGTTTAATTTCTAGAGCTGATATAGGGAAGCTATTTTGAGATTGCAAAGGAAAAGTATTTAATAAGTTACAATTAGTTGGAACAAAATTTGAATTTAATTTAACTAAAGTATTGGTGTTTTCAGGAATGTTGATTCCGGCTATAATTTGGTTAAAATTGTCATTCAAATAATTGTTAAATGCAAAATACACGTTATCTAAATTATCAACTGATAAACCAAAAGATAGGTAGTTTAATGCATTTCCAAATCCAAAAAATGAGTTGAAAGAACTTAAAGCGTTTTCAAGTTTATAAACGTTATTGTAAAATCCTGAACCGTCTAATTCTAAAATCATTAGTGCACCTCTTGGAAAGTTGGCAGATGGTGTTGAAAAACTAGATATGGAAGTAGGAGAAGATTGTCCCCCAATTTTACAACCATTGCTAGAGTAATAATATTGTGCAATGACATGATTGTTGGAGTTTACTTCAAAATCAAGCCCAAATAAAGCATCAAAATCTTGATTAGTATTGCAGTATACAGGAGTTAACCAACTGTTAGTGCCATTAACATCTGTTTTTAGAATAAAACTATTGATGTATTCATAGCCATAAAAACCACCTCCACTAGGAGCTTGAGTATAGGGTAGAGTTAAGCCATCAAATTTTCTTCCATTTGTACCAACACCTCCAAAAGGATTATTGGAAGAAACTCTATTGGATGCCATTAGGTATACAAAACCATTTTTAAATTTTATTTTACTTCTTCCATAATAATTTTGTGTGTTGTTATTATAACCGTTTACATTTTGGTTGATATCATTTTTCGTTGAGGCTCCAGTTTTTATCCACTGAAAGTTTCCGGAAGTATCGTATTTAACTAAGTAGTTATCTGAGTATGATGCTGAATTAGCTGAATGTTGATTAGCAGTTACTGAATTCCCATCAAAAATGGCTGTAGAAGAAAATAATCCACTTATATAAAATCCACCTTGGTTGTCTAATTCTATGTCCATTGCTTGGTCAGCACCAGTTCCTCCAGCAGTTTTAATCCAGATTGGATTTCCCAAAGGATCTAATTTCCCAAAAAATATATCTTTTGAATTTCCTGTTATAGTGGTGTTTTTAATGGTAGCTAAATTGTCGAAATTACCAGCTATGTATTTATTACCTATCTGGTCAACCTTTACAGCTCTTATGGAAGCCTGATATCCAGATGAGGATGAAGTAACTGTCTTTAAAAAAGAAAAGCCTTGGCTATAGCAATTTGTAGTAACCAAATACAAAATTGATAGTACAATAAATTTATAATTATTTTTCATAACTATTTAGCGTTTGTTTGTCTCTATGAAATAGGTTTATTAATTGTTTTAATTAATGGAAAAAAACTAAACAAAATAAAAATTTTCAACTATGTTGAATTTAAAATGTTTAGTGTTTTAATAAAAAAATTAAACAAAAATAAGAAAAGTCATTTAATTTTAAATTAACAAATGGTAAAAAATAGAGAAGTGATTACTTAAGATGGTATTTGAACCTTACAAATAATTTAAATTATTGAACTCAAAGATTTTAGGGTTAAAATTATTTTATAAAAAGATGCATCTGTAATTAAAACTATTTAGTATTTAAATATTGTATACTTTAACTTTTTTTGTAGTTTTTTATTTGTGAACATGAAATTAAGTTTCCCTCTTTTTTCATAAAACTATTTAGCTGAAGATTGAATATATTTCGCAGATATTTTTCTTTTTTATAACAAATGTATTAGCTAAGCTCAGTAATATGAGTTTGGTGGGCAAGTGTTATGTATCTTCGCTTTTGAAGCTACTGAATTATCAGTTTTTATTGTTTCTAATTAACTTCCAGAATAATAGTTGTTATTAAAAAGTAACTAAAATTAATAAGAGAATGTTATTTATATTATTCTCTATCAATTAAAAATTCATCAAATTTTTCTTTAGTATTTGAAAAGGATAGTTGTTCTCTAAGTTGATACATCTTTTCAGGATTCTCCGAATATTTGTACATATACTTTAGCATTTCAAGCTTATCACTATCCATACTAAAAACATTGATCATTTTTTTAAATTGATCTATAGATAAACAATTTTTTGAAATTTGATTTTTAGCCATTTCTTTTTTATCATCTGAAAATGATTTTGATTCAACTGTATTCATAATATGAAGGAATTTAGATTCTTCCGTAATACATGGTACATCTATAACTTCAACTATTTCAATTTCTTCTACTTTTTCTTGCTCTTTTTTTGATTCTTCCATTCTTCTACTCACTTCCTTTATTCGGTTGTAAGCAGTTTGATCTCCTGCTTTTAGAGGCATTGCTTTTTCATAAGAAACTATAGCTTCATTAAACAGTTTGTATGCAAGTAAATGATCTCCTTGTTGTATTAATGATTCGTGTCTAATATTATTCTCTTTTTTTTCATTATTTATTTTGGAAAATTCACTTTGCCATTTAACAGCATCTTTAATTTTAATGTTTGGTAAAGTATTTTCAGGTTTTAATTCCATAGCCTGCTGATATGTTTTTATTGCATCCTTAAATTTATTTACTGTTAAAAACATATCCCCTTTGTCAATTAGAAGATCAAACTTATTGTTTTCGTCTTTTTCAACATTTAATTTTTGATTGTTCTGAAAAGTTAATAGTTCGTCCTTGGCCTCAGTATCTCTAAAAAGTTTTATAGCATTAGAAAAAGACGAAAATGAGTCATAAATATTAATGAAGTTATTTTTATCAATAATATTTGGATATGCTGCAAAACATAATTTATATTTTTCTTGATCATTATTTAAATAAAAACAAGCATCCTGAAGTTGCTTGGTCGTTGCATGCGTATTGGAAAAATATTTCAGAGCATTGTTAAACCTTGCTTGTTGATTGTTGGTTGTTTGTATAGTTATAATCGTATTTGAAAACACGTCTGTATTCGACCATGAAATATTTTGGGCACAAAAATCTTGTACAAAAGTTATAGCAAAAAGTATAATTGTAATTTCTATTTTCTTCATTTTTTTATTTTTTCTGACCTCAGCCTACTTAAACTCTGTTGGGTAATCCCTAAATAAGATGCAATATGATAATTTAAAGCATATTTTTCTATGTTAGGATATTGTTTTAGAAATAAAATATATCTTTCTAATGAAGAGAGTTGTAGCTGATTTAATATTCTTGTCTGTAAGCTAACAATGTGACGTTGTAAGTTTTTTCTATGAAGAGATTCTAATTCTGAGAACCTAGAAAAAATATTTTCAAGACCGTCTTCTATTGAGGATTCTATAACAATAGAATCAGTTACACATTCTACTACTTGAGAAGCTTTTGCATTATTAAAAATAGCTATATAATCACTAATCCAATTATCTTTTAGAGCAAATTGAAGTGTATGCTCTTTACCTTTATTATCGAAGACAAATGATCTGAGACAACCTTCTACTACAAAATAGGTCTTTGTAACTGACTGATTTTCTAAAATTAATGTGCTTCCCTTTTTATAATTTCTAACTCTACTAACAGACTTTGTAAATTCTTTAGCTTCTTTGCCTAAAGCTATCCTCCTTGAAATGTAATTGAATAATTGCTTCAT
>Ga0209716_1001217_pt1 | contig 20292 bp, 21 predicted proteins | sample COGITO_mtgs_1205_FD_184811 | JGI IMG/M metagenome (GOLD analysis project Ga0209716, IMG submission 184811) | Pelagic marine microbial communities from North Sea - COGITO_mtgs_120531 (SPAdes) (version 2) | ecosystem: Environmental > Aquatic > Marine > Epipelagic ...
GTAATTAAAAAGAGACCCAAGTTCAAGGCTATGCTGTAGACAAAACCCTTGCAAAAGCTTGAATCCGACGCCACAGCCGCTGAGTTCTTTGAAAGGGTAGCGGCAGTCTTTTCTTTTGGGGTCAAGAACCGCATAGGCCTTGGGAAGAATACTTCCAGGAATATGATGGTCACAAATGATTAAATCGATACCCTTTTTTTTGGAAAGGTTTGCCATGTTTAGGGCACGGATACCACAATCAAGTGTGATGATCAATTGGCAATGGATTGATTCGGCATATTCGATGCCTTTTTCCGAGATTCCGTAACCCTCTGTGTAACGATCAGGGATATAAAAACTAATATTTTCAGTATGATTTTTTAAGAATGAATACATCAACGCCACCGAAGTGGTGCCGTCAACATCGTAATCACCATAGATCAAAATGCGTTCATTTCGGGCCAATGCATCCGAGAGTCGATTTACTGCCAGATCCAGATCTTTCATTAAAAAGGGATCATAGAGCATGTCTAGGGAGGGACGAAAGAAGGCTCGCGATTTTTCAAAATCAGTGATGCCGCGATTAATTAAGAGGCTACTTAAGGTCGGATGTATGTTGAGCTGATCGCCCAATGCTTTCGCTTTGGCTTCATCAATTTCGGAAAGATCCCATTTTTTGTCCATAAAGGTCAAATATTATGCATTAAGTTGGGTAAACCTAGAATAAAAATTAAGATCTCACCGAAGGGCTTTAAAATGATCAATATTTTAACGAAATTTAGAAATAATATGGATATCCCAATCAATCAAATTTGGAATTTTATAGCGTTGCGCACTGCAGATGTACCCAAGCAGCGGTATTCATTGCATGCTGCTCACGTCGTCATGGCAGGATTAGATGTCCAATCGATTATTGAGGTCACCAAAAAAAAGGGATATGATACAGAACTTTTGCCCTCTCTGTTCACTTACAGAGAAATTTTGTGGCAGCCCAACGTCTTTGAAAAACCACAATTATGTACCCCAGCTATTAGAATATTTAAGGCATTTTGCGAAGAGAAAGGAGCTGAATACGATCAAGATAAAGGTAAAACCTATGAAATTTACAGTGGCTTATTGAAAGGCTTGGCTGAAAATTGCGTGCGCGCACTCAAGGATTTAGAAAAAAAACGACAACCTGTATCTATCCATAAAGTTTTGAAAGAACTGAGAAATCGAAGTTTCCCTATCATTAAATTTTTTATAGACCATCCACAAAACCGAAATGATTATTATCATGAAGCGGTCAACCGGTTAAATTATGCAATTAAGATATCCATAACAGAATTTAATGGCCGATTTACGGAGTTTGAAGAACCTTTTTGGAGGGTAGAAAATGAACAAACAATCTTTAAGAAGGAAACGCGAGCCGCACCAAAAAAATTGGTAACTGAGGAAGACCTTTAAATGAAGAAAAAGTAATTTTTTGAGAAACTTTTTAACAAGAGACTAAGTTTTTAAATAGGAAATGAATCAAGAAACTGCTCATAAAACAACATTTTTATTAAAAAATTTAATCAAAGGTCTCCTCTGGTTGGGTGTGCTAGTTGCGGGCTATGTGATCATCCAAAAATATTTCGGCTTTGATTTAAAAGTTATGTTGGGACCTCTATATGATCACACTTTGATGATTTATTTTATTTTTCTTGTATCAGAATTGATCTTTGGGATCATCCCACCGGAATTTTTTATGTTTTGGGCCGCCAGTAAAAATCTCTGGCTGTTATACCTTCAACATGTGACTGCCTTGATGTTCATTTCCTATCTTGCGGGCATCATTGGATATTTGATTGGAGCAAAATTTGGAGATTCAAAATTTTATAGGCTTTTAAGGAGAAGGCGCCTAGGAAAGTTTGAAAAATATTTCAATCAATTTGGTGGATTTCTTGTAGTGGTCGCTGCGCTTACGCCGATTCCTTTTTCAGGAATATGTATGTTGGTGGGATTTGCAAAATATAATTTTAAAAAATTCATCTGGATTTCTATGTCAAGATTTATGAGGTTTATTTTGTACGCAGCCATCGTTTGGGAGGCTAATTCGTTAAGTTAAATGGAGAAAATAGGGGTATTATTAGTGAATTTGGGAACTCCAGATTCAACCAAGGTGTCAGATGTAAGAAAGTATTTGAGAGAGTTTCTCATGGACAGAAGGGTGGTAGATATTCCTTACGTACTGAGATGGATTTTAGTCAATTTAATCATCGCTGTTTTTAGAGCGCCCAAATCAGCAGCGAAAATTATTTACCGAACGAGGCTCTCCGCTCAAATTTTATACCGAAGACCTTACGTCGATGGTACAAAAGAAGCTGGCAAAGGGTTATGCAGTCGAGTTCGGGATGAGATACCAAAGCCCTTCTATTGAAGAGGCCATCAAAAGACTTATGGTTCAGCACGTTTCAGAGATCAAGGTGATTCCTTTATTTCCTCAGTACGCTTCTGCGACCACAGGATCAGTGATTGATAAAGTGATGGAGCTGACCAAGCAATGGCAGATCATTCCAAAAATAAGTTTTGTATCACAATTTTTTCATCACCCCCTTTTGATTGAGACCGTCGTCGATCAGGCGCAATCTTTTTTAAAGGCCCACGATTATGATCATTATCTGTTCAGTTACCATGGCTTGCCTGAGCGCCAGATTAGAAAAGGATCCGTAGACAAGCATTGTAAATTAGGATCTTGCTGTGCTGCTTTGGGCTCAAAAAACCAATTTTGCTACCGAGCACAATGTTTTGAAACTACCCGACTCATTGCAGACAAAATGAAAATCAGTGAAGACAACTATACAGTTTGTTTCCAGAGTCGATTGGGGAGAGATGAATGGATCAAGCCTTATGCGGAGGATGCCTTTACAAAATTGGCTGCTGAAGGAAAGAAAAGCATCTTGGTGTTTTCGCCAGCTTTTGTTTCGGATTGTTTGGAAACGACCATTGAGGTGGGAGAGGAGTATAAAGAAAATTTTATCGAAGCAGGAGGGATAAGATGGGATTTGGTTCCAAGTCTTAATACTGAATCCAAATGGGTAGATTGTGTGGTAGATATGGCTAAGTAATAAGAATAATTGAGGGTTCATTTAAATTTAATGACCGCTTTTTTGTATCTTACTAGTATGAAAAGCATCCTTACTGTCTGTTCTTTATTGTTGGTGGCAAGCGCAGGTGCGCAAACTGACGTTACCTTATTTGACCGGCACATCGACGCACAAGGAGCTCATATCGTAGAAGAGTTTGTCTCCTTATTGGAGATCCCCAATGTGGCGTATGATCTTCCTAATATCAACAAAAACGCTCAGTATATCATGGGAGAATTGACTGATCGAGGCGTTTCGACACAATTGTTGGAGCATCCGGGTACCCCTCCCATTGTCTATGGCTATTTGGCGTCAAAAAAGGCGACCCGAACGCTTGCATTTTACGTACATTACGATGGTCAACCCGTAGACAAAACGCGTTGGAAACACGATCCATGGACGCCGAAAATGTATGATAAATCCTTAGCAGAGGGCGGCGCAGAGATACCCTTTCCCAAAGAGGGTGAAAAAATAGATCCTCTATCTCTTATTTACGCGAGGTCGGCAGGCGATGACAAGGGCCCCATTATTGGTATTTTGGCGGCGATTGATGCCATGCAAGCCGAAGGGATTGAGCCCACGTCCAATTTTGTTTTTTTCTTTGAAGGCCAAGAAGAGGCAGGATCTGAGCATCTTAGATCCTATCTGGAAGATCATGCGGAATTGCTTGAAATGATCGATTTGTGGATGTTCTGTGATGGGCCGATCCACCAGTCGAGAAAACCACAATTGGTTTTTGGGGTTCGAGGGGTTACGGGATTTGAGGTGACGACTTACGGGTCTAATAGGTCCTTGCACAGTGGTCATTATGGAAATTGGGCTCCGGTGCCGGGACAAATGCTGTCTTCATTGATTGCCAGCATGAAAGACGAAAACGGCAATGTCTCCATTGAAGGATTTTATGATGACGTAGATCCGTTGACCACCTATGAAATAGAGTCTATGGCCAACATTCCACAAATTGATGCGCAGCTCAAAAAAGATTTAGGGCTGAACGATACGGAGGGCTCCGAGACGCTTTATGAACGTCTTTTATATCCTTCCCTTACCATCAAGGGGATCAATAGTGGTAATGTAGGGACTAAGGCAAGAAATGTCATCCCAGCAAGCGCGACAGCTTCTATTGGTATCCGGCTTGTCAAAGGAAATGATCCGGATAAAATGATTGATCTTTCAGAAAAGCACATAGTTAAGCAAGGATATCACATTGTACGCGAAGACCCTGATGAGGCAACCCGTTTGGCGCATCCTAAAATCGCTAAAGTAGTCAGAGGACATGGTTATCCTGCGGCACGGACCTCTATGAACAACCCATATGCGCAGCAGATTGTGTCAAGGGTAAAAGAGGTGGTAGGAGAGGATTTAATCTTATTGCCCACCCTAGGAGGCTCATTGCCCTTGTATTTATTCACAGACGTTTTGAAAAAGCCAGCGCTGGTTGTGCCAATCGCCAATCATGACAACAATCAACATGCCGCCAATGAGAATATAAGGATAGAAAACCTGTGGTATGGGATTAAACTTATGGGAGCCATCATGACCATGGCGCCAGAATAGTAAAGTGGGATATAAATTATTTTGGACGCATCAGCTTGCTGAGGGCCTCTACCGTATAATCAATTTCCTCTAGGTTGTTGTACTTACTGAAAGAGAACCTTACGGCACCTCTTTTAGGATCTCGATTCAATTCAGCTAACACATGAGAACCAATATTTGATCCACTCGAGCAGGCGCTTCCACCCGAGGCAGAAATTCCAGAGATATCTAAATTAAAAAGGAGCATTTCATTATGGGATGTGGGCGGCAAACAAACATTTAATATCGTGTACAGGCTCTGATCAAGATCAGCACATTTTCCATTGAATTGAACGCCAGGAATCTTTTTCATCAATTGATCAATCATGTATTTTTTGAGTTTTATGATTTCCGATTTTTGTACTTCTAGCTCTTCATAGGCGATTTCTAAGGCTTTTGCAAGTCCTACAATTCCATAAACATTTTCGGTGCCTCCCCGCATGTTTCTTTCTTGCGCCCCTCCGCTTATAAAGGGATTGATTTTATGACGGTAATTGACATAAAGAAATCCAACTCCTTTAGGCCCATTGAATTTGTGGGCAGAACCGACCAAAAAGTCTACCGGTAAAAGTGATAAATCCAGATTAATATGGCCCATGGTTTGTATGGTATCGGTATGAAATAAGGCTTCGTGTTGATGGGCCAAGGTGCCTATTTTCTCTAAGTCAATGAGATTGCCGATTTCATTGTTGGCATGCATAAGGGAGACCAATGTTTTTTTTGAAGGAATCTTCAATAGCATTTCTAAATGTTCTAGATCTATTTGACCGGCTTTTTTTAAATTAACAAAGCTTAATTTCAAAGGGTTTCGCTGAGCCAAGAGTTCTGCCGTGTGCAATACCGCATGATGTTCAATTTTAGAGGTAATGATGTGATCTACTCCCAAGGTATTCACACAACCAAAAAGGGCTGAATTATCGGCTTCTGTTCCGCCCGAAGTGAAAAAGATTTCACCCGGAGATGTTTTTAATAAAGCAGCAACTTTACTTCGGGATCTTTCGATATGAGACCTCACTGCTCGACCATGACCATGGATAGAAGAGGGATTCCCATAATGTTCAAGCATCAGCGGTTTCATGGCCTCAAAGACTGTAGGGTCGAGGGGAGTAGTGGCTGCGTTGTCTAAATATACCTTCATCAAGGGGAAATTAATCAATCAGAAATTATTTCTTTAATATCTGAAATAATTTTATTTGCTAAGTGATCAGCAGTTACAAGACTTTCCGATTCTGCAAAAATTCTAATGATGGGTTCGGTATTTGATTTTCTAAGATGGATCCAATCATTATCAAATTCTATTTTCAGACCATCAATAGTATTGATGGGATGCTTGGCATACTTATTTTTAAGCGTCTCCAAAATGGTATCAATATTGATTTCTGGCGTGAGATCAATTTTATTTTTTGAGATGAAATAATTGGGATATTGCGCCCGTAATATCGAGGCTGGACGACCGAACTGAGCCAAATGTGAAAGAAAAAGGGCAATTCCGACCAAAGCGTCCCTGCCATAATGCAATTCAGGATAGATAATGCCACCATTACCCTCCCCACCGATTACAGCAGCTACTTCTTTCATTTTGGCAACGACGTTGACCTCTCCTACGGCAGCGGGGTGATAAATTCCCTTGTGTTTTTCCGTCACTACCTTTAACGCTCGGGTGCTGCTTAGATTAGAAACCGTATTGCCTGGTGCTTTAGAAAGTACATAATCACTTACGGCTACCAAAGTGTATTCTTCACCAAAAGGCTCTCCATTTTCACTGACCAAAGCCAATCGATCTACGTCCGGATCTACGACAATACCCAGATCAAACTTGCCGTTTTCTATCTCTTTGCAAATTTGACCGATGTTTTCGGGTAAGGGTTCAGGATTATGTGCAAAGAGGCCAGTAGGCTCCCCATTTATTTGAACCACTTCCACCCCCAGTTTTTCTAGTAATAGGGGAATGGCGATACCTCCTGTACTGTTCACGGCATCTAATATGACTTTGAATTTTTTAGCCTTTATGCTCGGGACATCTACTAGGGTCAATTGAAGAATTTTATCAATGTGATCAATAATAGTGACCTCTGAGGAAATAATTTTCCCAATATTTTTACTTTCTGCAAAAGTATAATTACCCGCTTCTGCACGCTCAAGGACTTCTGCGCCCAACTCCGCTGAAATAAATTCGCCGGCGTCGGATAAGAGCTTTAAGGCATTCCAACCAATAGGATTATGGCTTGCAGTGATAACGATACCTCCTTGTGCTTGCTCAGCAACAATAGCCATCTCAACGGTAGGCGTGGTACTCAATCCCGTGTCAATTACATCAATACCTTGGGCAATCAACGTACTGGACAATAGGGCCCCAATCATAGGACCGGAAGGCCTTGCGTCACGTCCAATGACGACCTTAGGATTCTTAAATTTTATTTTAAGGATTTCACCGAAAGCCGCAGCATATCTTACTACATCTAAAGGGGATAAGGTTTCGCCTGGACTTCCACCGATAGTTCCGCGGATACCGGCAATAGATTTTATTAAAGTCAAGTTTAGTTTTATTTAGTCATTATGAATATTAAGATTTGTTGTTCTCAATTGAATTTTTCCAACATTTTAGTTACTTCAGATTTATTTTTTTCACAGGGAACTCCTGTTACGACCGTTTTACCACAATAGCCGCATGCAACTCCTTCTGGATTAAGGAAAGGGTTTTGCGATGCACAAGTACCTTTAAATTCTCCTTTATTTAAGAAAATCAAGCGAACCGACATGCCCACAAAAAAGAGCGCAACAAAACTAATGCCTAAGAATACTGTAATCATAATATTATATTTTACAAAGTTAATAACTCAGAAGGTTAACTTTACATAAGTTTCGTATTAAAGATTTACTTTATGATATGACTAAGAAAATAATTAAGTATCCAGACCTTGAAAGATCTTCTAAATTAGCAGCCTTTGATAGGTTACTTACCATAATGGATGAGCTTAGAGAAAATTGTCCATGGGATAAAAAGCAAACCATGGAGAGCCTACGACACCTGACCATTGAAGAAACTTATGAGCTGTCCGATGCCATATTAGAGGGCGACTTAGAGGAGGTAAAAGAGGAGTTGGGAGATCTCATGTTGCATTTGACCTTTTATGCGAGATTAGCGGCTGAAAAAAAAGTTTTTGATATGGCCTCGGTCTTGAACGGGATATGTGAGAAATTAATTCGAAGGCATCCCCATATTTATGGAGATACCCTGGCTGAGGATGAGGCTACGGTGAAAGCCAATTGGGAGCAGATCAAGCTAAAAGAAAAGGGAAACACTTCGGTACTTGGGGGGGTTCCTCGATCCTTACCGGCCCTGGTGAAAGCGATGCGAATTCAGGAAAAGGTGAGTGGAGTAGGATTTGATTGGGAAAACGGAGATCAAGTTTGGAACAAAGTAGAAGAAGAAATCAAAGAATTTAAGGCCGAAAACCAAGCGGAAACAGTAAATTCAAAACGTAAGAATGAGGAGTTTGGAGACGTATTATTTTCCTTGATTAACTATGCACGATTTCAAGATATTAATCCAGAAGAGGCACTTGATCGGACCAATAAAAAATTTATTAAAAGATTTCAATATTTAGAAATAGCATCAAAAAGAGAAGGAAAATCACTTGCTGAAATGACTTTGTCAGAAATGGATATTTATTGGGAGGCGGCTAAAAAGAATGAAAAAAATTAGGATAGTTTATACATAAATCATGATGAGCAAATTATGCAAAAAAAAGGATTTTAGCTTTCTAAATAGGAGCTCAGTGGGGTGTATATCTAAGACCTGCTTTGACCTTTGTTCTTTGGTTTGAATCATGGGTTAATGGAGTTTTGTATAGGAAACATAAAGTTGAAACGGTGATCATGATGTTTGAAAGAGTGGCCTATATGGATTCATCAGGTTTGGAGTTGTTGCATTTGGCTTTAACCACGTTCCATCGATAAAAAATAAAGCGATTATTTACCGGTTTATCAGGTCAACTCAAAAAGTGCTTCGGACAATCCGGTCCGATGCTCGATGTACACGAGGGAATGGCATCATTTGATGATTTAAAGGCTTGTTGAGTTCATTTAAAAAAACCGGCTTATGCGATCAGGGAGATTTTCAGTAATTATTAAGTATAAGGCTTGTCGGTCGAACGGGGTATAAAAGGCTAGATCTATATCCAAAAGTCTAAAATAGCGGCTATTCTCCTTATTAACATTTAAAAAGTTATACACTAAAAAAAATGACACATCATATAAAAAGCTGATGAACAGATAGTTATAAATTTTCAATTAATAAAAAAACATGTGGATAACTATTAACTAATTGATTATTAATTTATTATGACCAAATCATGAATTACTCTTTGGTTTGCCTAATAAGGTGTGTGCGATAGGTATTGAAAATTCTGGATTTAGAGAGAAATCCTATGTATTTTCCGTCATCTATTACTGGTAAATTCCAAGCATGGGAGATCTCAAATTTATTCATTACGGTTTGCATATTGTCATAGGATGAAACGTGAGTAGGCACTTGGGTCATGAGTGTGTTTATCGTCACGTGATTTCTCTGGGATTCGTCAAACATAATTTCACGAATATTGTCCAGTGTGATAACCCCTTTAAATGCTCCATCTTCGTTGACAACAGGGAAAATATTGCGCGTACTTTTTTTGACCAGCGGAATTAATTCGTTGAGTGTAGCTTCAGGAGCGATGGTGAGTAGATCTTTTTCAATCATTTTTTTTAAACTGATTTTATTCAAAACCATTTTATCTCGATCATTAATTACGATGTCTCCTCGTTTGATCAGATTTCGCATATAAATAGAATGTTTTTCAAAATAGGTTACCGTTACATAGGAAATGGCAGAAACGAGCATCAAGGGAACAAATAATAAGTATCCACTGGTGATCTCTGCAATTAGAAAAATGGCCGTTAACGGAGCATGAAGTACGCCACTCATGACCCCACACATACCTACGAGGGTGAAATGACTCAAGTTGACGGGAGCTTCTGGATAAATCCATTGAAAAATTAGACCAACTAAAAATCCGACTAATCCTCCCATGTATAAAGAGGGAGCAAAAATACCCCCACTGCCTCCTGCACCTAGGGTCAAACCTGTGGCGATTGGTTTAATGAAGATAAGACATAATAGCGAAAGGGGAACAAACCATTGATCAGTAGTCCCAAAGAGGTCAGTAAAATAATTATATTCAAACAATGAGTTAGGTGCGCCCTTTAGTAGATTAATAACCATATGGTAACCCTCTCCATAGAGTGAAGGAAATAATAATAGCAATAATCCTAATGAAAGTCCTCCTAGGAGAGCTCTAAGAGGAGGCTTTTTAATTTTATGAATACCATCCTCAGTCCGTGATAGCATCCGGGTAAAATACACCGATGCGGCACCGCAGCAAAGACCTAATATTAGATAAAAGGGAGTGGACCAAGCAGAAAAGCCTTCAGTAAGTTTGAAGGAAAATAAAATATCATCTCCGAGCAAAATTAAGGACATCAGCTGGCCGCAGACCGAGGCAATTAAGATGGGAATAAATTTATTTATGGTTACATCTGTCAACATGACCTCAACGGCAAAGATGACACCTGCGATTGGAGAATTGAAAATAGCTGATACCGCTGCGGCCGCACCACACCCAATCATTAACGTTCTTTTTTTGTAATCAAGATGGGCCAAACGGGCCAAGTTGGATCCTATGGCAGAGCCCGTGACGACAATAGGGGCCTCTAATCCAGCCGAGCCACCAAAGCCCACGGTAATAGCACTGGTGAGCATGTTTGAATACATCCTTGTTTTACGAATGATCGAAGACCTTTTGGAGATGGCGTATAAAACTTTACTGATCCCATGTCCGGTACTGTCTTGAAGCAAATATTTGGCAATAAAGACGGTCAATAAAATGCCTATTACAGGATAAAATACCCATAAATATTTCCAGCCCGTCACCTCAACATTATTTTGAAGGATCTGCTCAATGAGGTGAACAGTTGTCTTGAGGGCTACCGCCGCCAACCCTGCCAAGATGCCCACAAAACCTGCAATGATCAAGGTAAAATTGTTGTCATTGATGTGTTTGAGACGCCAAATGAGGAGGGGCATTAAGGGGTTGTGAAAATTCATATCATTGGGTAGCCGTTATTCAGTATCATTATTTTAAATAAACGAAGCTTGCTGTTTAACGAGGGCTTCTTCTATATATTGAAAGGTTGAGAGGATTTCAGGTTGACCATCTACCACCGCGACGTTGTGTTCAAAATGAGCGGATGGTTTCCGATCTGATGTGACAATGGTCCAACCATCGGCTAATTGAATTACATTTTTGGTACCCAGATTGATCATGGGCTCAATAGCCAGCACCAGGCCTTCTTTTATTTTATGACCAGACCCTCTTTTTCCGAAGTTGGGCACCTCTGGAGCTTCATGCATTTTTTTACCAAGCCCATGTCCGACTAGTTGTCGTACTACGCCAAACCGATTCTTTTCAGCATGGTGCTGGACGGCATAACCAATGTCTCCGATACGTTTGCCCACTACCATTTGTTCAATGCCTAGGTAAAGACTCTCTTTGGTAATGCGCAATAATTTTTTAATGTCATCGGAGATTTCACCGACGGCAAAGGTAAAGGCATGATCTCCATAATAGTTATTTTTTAATGCGCCACAATCCACTGAAATGATGTCTCCATCGACCAATGGTTTGTCGCCGGGAATGCCATGTACGACTTGTTCATTGACTGAAATACACAAGGTGGCAGGAAAATCGTAGAGACCTAGAAAACCAGGCAGGGCACCTTGATCTCTGATGTATTCTTCCGCCTTTTTATCTAATGTCTTTGGGGAGATACCGGGCTTTATGACTTCTGCCAGGATACCTAAGGTCCGTGAAACGATCAACGCACTTTCTCTTATCAATTCAATTTCTTCTTTGTTTTTGTAATGAATCATGAGCTTTCAATAAAACAAAGATAACAACAAAAAACCCTGACAGATTCTGTCAGGGTTTCATTTCTTTCTTAATCTGGTTAAGATTTTGGAATATTTTCTAATACCTCCTTGATAGGCACTCTTACCCCATCTCTATAGGAAATGATCCAAGCATCAGAAACACCCATCTCACGCATGTATTTTTTAAAGGTATCGGCTTCCCAGTAATCCGTAAATACACCTAAGGTGTATCTCATCAAACCATCTTCTCCTACTTCTCCAAAAAAGCTGTCAGATTTATCCAAGTACTTGCTTAAATCTTTATTTTGAAAGGCTCCGATTTGAACCTTGAAAGCAATGCCTTTGACAGCAGGTCTTTTTTTGGTCATTGAACCCCCTGAAGTTGCTACGCCTTCTTTTGCTTTTTTTGCATTTGCAGCCATTTGCTTTCTCATCTCTCTCATTTGAGCCTCGTACTGCGCAACCTGATCCTCTTTTTCTTTGTTCGCGGCATCGTTTGCAGATAATTCATCATTTAAACTTGCTATTTGCCCTTTCAAGCCCTTATTTTCATCAACAAGCGATTTGTATTGTTCTGGCGTAAGTGATTTGACCCTTTTCTTCCATTCTTTCTTTTCTTTTTTCGACAATTGACTCATCGCATCAAAAGATACTGTTAAGCCTAAAATCAAGATCAATAAGGTTGTAAATTTTTTCATTTTATCTAGTTAAGTAAGAATTACGTGGTTACTGGATGATAAAGTAAGATAATTAACCTTTAATATCCAAAATTAAGCCTTGATAGATCCTATCATGTCTTCTGGCCGTACCCACTCAGCGAATTGGGCTTCGCTCACTAATTCAAGGGTTAATGCCGCTTCTTTAAGCGTAGTACCTTCTCTATGGGCTTTCTTTGCAATTTTTGCAGCATTTTCGTATCCAATATGCGGGTTTAAGGCGGTTACCAGCATCAGTGAGTTTTCCAATTTATCTTGAATAACGCTGTAATTAGGCTCGATACCCACCGCACAATTGTCATTAAAAGATTGACAAACATCTCCAAGCAGTCGTGCAGAGTTGATGAGATTGTAGGCCATCATAGGTTTGAAAACATTGAGTTCAAAATGGCCACTCATCCCACCGATGGTGACGGCTACATCATTTCCCATGACCTGAGCACAGATCATGGTAAGGGCCTCACATTGGGTAGGATTAACTTTTCCAGGCATGATTGAAGAGCCAGGTTCGTTTTCGGGAAGTATGATTTCTCCAATACCGCTTCTGGGACCTGAACTCAGCATACGAATATCGTTACCAATTTTCATTAAGCTAATGGCCAGTTGCTTGAGAGCCCCGTGAGATGCTACGAGGGCATCATGGGCGGCCAAGGCTTCAAATTTATTATCTGCTGAAACAAAAGGGATTTCTGCATGTTTAGCAATGTATTCGGCGACTAAATTGGCATAGCCTTTGGGCGCATTGAGGCCTGTACCCACAGCGGTACCTCCTAAAGCCAATTCTGACAAATGAGCAAAAGTATGCTCCAAGGCCTTGAGACCATGATCTAATTGTGAAACATAACCAGAAAATTCTTGACCTAAACTTAAAGGTGTAGCATCCATGAAATGGGTTCGGCCTATTTTGACAATCCCTGAAAATTTTTTTGCCTTTGCATCAAGGGTATTTCTCAGTATTGTAATGGCGGGGATGGTATTTTCTACCAATATTTTGTAGGCTGCGATGTGCATGGCGGTTGGAAAAGTATCATTTGAAGACTGACTTTTATTCACGTCATCATTGGGGTGGATGATTTTTTTTGCATCCGTTAATTGACCTCCATTTAGGACATGACTCCGATTGGCGATGACCTCGTTACAATTCATGTTAGACTGTGTACCTGAACCAGTCTGCCATACGACCAGTGGAAATTGATCGTCCAATTGGCCTTTCAAGATTTCATCACATACTTTGGCAATCATACTTGCTTTTTCGTCATCTAAGACGCCAAGGCTTGCGTTGGCTTGTGCAGCAGATTTTTTTAAAATGGCAAACGCACGAATGAGTTCGATGGGCATGGTCATGTTGGGGCCCCCAATTTTAAAATTATTTCTGGAGCGCTCGGTTTGTGCCCCCCAATATTTGTCAGCGGGAACTTTAACCTCACCCATGGTGTCATGTTCTAGACGATATTCCATATGTACGTTGGTTTAATTGAAGGACAAAAATAGAGATTAAGTTGGATACAATAATAATAATTTTCAGGGAAGCCAATAAAAATGTGTGGACGCTTGGGTTTTGTTTCATTGAGGTTTTAGTAGTAGGTTTGCTGTTTAGAATGATTCTAAATAAATGAAATCGATTAAGGTACTCATTTCGGATTTTCAATTTTTGACGAGAGAAGGTCTTATCAAGCTGATGGAAGGTACTCAGCATTTTGATTTGATAGGAGTTCTCGAAAATCGAGAGCAATGGATGGAGCAAGTCACCCAAGCACAGCCAGATGTTTTGATTCTGGATTATCCAGAGCGTCAATCGGATATGAATGCGACCCTTACCGAATTCATCAAGTTACAGGCGAGCAATATTTTGGTAGTTACCAATGAAGTTGAAAAAGGCCACATACAAAACTTACTGAGCCTAGGTGTGAAAGGCATTGTGACCAAACGGTGCAGTCAAACAGAAATCATCCATGCCATTGAATCGGTGGCCAAGTCGAACCGATTTTTTTGTAATAGTATTTTAGAAATAGTCATGGCCCCCCATGAGGAGGTAGGACAAAATTGCGAACCCACGGATTTATCTAAACGCGAATTTGAGGTACTTGAATTGATTGCAAAGGGCTTTAGAACTGCAGATATAGCCGAAAAACTGTTTGTAAGCATCCATACCATCAACTCCCATCGCAAGAATATTCTGAAAAAATTAAAACTCAAGTCCCCGGCACAACTCATTGTTTATGCCATTGAATCTAAACTGGTTCAAGTTTAAGGGAACGATAGTTTCGATAGCCTTTCAGCAGATTGCAGAAAAGGGCTTATTTTTGGTGTCATAAACCCGTGAAACCAATGACCTTAGACCAAGTATCAAATCTTTCCAAATCTTATGTTGTCAAGGATATAAAAAAAGATCCCCTCATGACCAAGTTGATAGATATGGGTTTATTTTCCGGAAAAGAAATTAGGTTACTTTTCAAGGCTCCCTTTGGTGACCCCATTGCCATTGACCTACAAGGTTACACGTTATCTTTAAGAAGAGAAGAGGCAGCATTAATTGCTATCGAATGAAGGCGGCCCTCGTTGGAAATCCAAATTCGGGCAAGACTTCGGTCTTCAACTTACTCACTGGACTGAATCAAAAGGTAGGGAATTACCCCGGTATCACGGTAGATAAAAAATGGGGTCATTTTAATCATCAAGGAACCCGTGTGGAATTGCTTGATTTGCCAGGGCTTTACAGCATCTATCCAAAGTCTCAAGACGAAGAGGTGGTTTTTCAAGTGCTGCGTCAAAAGGATCACCCTGACCATCCTGATTTGGTGATCGTGGTCATGGATACTACCAATTTAGAACGCAATTTGTTCCTTGCTACCCAGATATTGGATTTGGGAATACCTACTTTATTGGTCGCTAACATGATAGATCTTATGGATAAAAATCAGGTAGGGGTTAATTTTGAAAAACTCAGTGAGTTATTGGGCCGCGTACCCTTGGTCCCCTTCAATGCGCGCACTGGCCAAGACCTGGCCCTCTTGAAATCGGCCCTCTTAGAGGTGCCGTTGGAGGTTATGCCCATCCCGTACACGCAGGAATTTATGAATCTGGAGGATTGGGATACAGGTAGGCAAGAGGAGGCTGCCCGCGGAGAAGCACGCTATAAAAGAATACGTCAAATATTGTCTTTCTGTCAACACTTACCTCGAAAGCGGTCGGTAAGACATCAAAAATGGGATCAAATTCTTACCCATCCTTTCTGGGGTTACCTCATTTTTCTCTCTCTTTTGGCCCTCATCTTTCAAACCATTTTTGCCTGGTCTGAGGTGCCAATGAATTTAATTGATACGGTTTTTTTGACCCTGAGTCAATGGTCCCAGGCGACCTTGCCTAACGGCCCCCTGACCGATTTGATTTCGCAGGGCCTCATCCCTGGATTGGGCGGAGTCATGATCTTTATTCCGCAGATTGCGCTGCTCTTTGGCTTCATTTTCGTTCTGGAAGAGACCGGCTATATGGCGCGTATGGTGTTTATTACTGATCGATTGATACGACCTTTTGGCTTAAATGGGCGCAGCATAGTGCCGCTCATATCTGGTGTGGCGTGTGCCATACCTGCTGTAATGGCCACCCGCACTATAGACCATTGGAAGGAACGCCTCATTACCATCATGGTGGTGCCCTTGATGAGTTGTTCGGCCCGACTTCCGGTGTATACCTTGTTGATCGCCTTGGTAGTACCCGATGTTTCTTGGGGTATTTTTAATTTGAAGGGGATGGTCTTGATGGCATTATACCTCGTAGGTTTTGTGGCAGCCTTGTTTTCGGCCCTCCTCTTCAAGTGGCTCTTGAAAACCAAAGAAAAAAGCTTTTTGGTCATGGAATTGCCCGATTATAAAATCCCACGTTGGTCGAATTTGGGCATCACCATGCTCGAAAAATGCAAAGTATTTGTTTGGGAGGCGGGGAAAGTGATCCTTGCTATCTCTGTGATTTTATGGCTATTGGCCAGCTATGGCCCAGGAGACCAAATGGCCTCCGCCATTGCAGAGATTCCAGTACCCACCGAATCTGCCCAGCAGGCAGATTATCAGCACCAGGTCAAATCAGTTGCCTTGGAGCATTCTTACATCGGTAAGGCTGGAAAATGGATGGAGCCAGTGATTCAACCCTTGGGATACAATTGGCAAATTGGAATTTCATTGATTACCTCTTTTGTGGCCCGAGAAGTGTTTGTGGGTTCGATGGCGACCATATATAGCGTGGGAGAAACTTTTGAAAGCGATCAGACCTTACTGGAGCGCATGTCTCACCAAAGGAATGGTCTCGGAAAACCGGTCTATACGTTGGCTTCAGGGATTTCTTTGATGTTGTTTTACGCTTTCGCCATGCAATGCATGAGTACCTTGGCTGTAGTGCGGCGAGAAACCAAAAGTTGGAAATGGCCCCTCATCCAATTGCTCTATATGACGGTCCTTGCCTATATTAGTGCGCTGATCGCCTTTAATCTATTGAATTGATGGTACAAATATTTATCATTTTCCTGCTACTGATCTCCTCAATCCTTTATTTGACCAATAAATTCATTCTTAAAAAGGGGGCAAATCACAAAGAAGGCTGTGTGCAATGTGGCCCCTCAAGAAAAACCGTTGTGCATCCCTAGTTCTAGTGATTATTGGCTACAACTAGTGAGGAGGGAATTGCCTATCAGTAGGGATGCTATGGCAGTAAGATCAGGGGTATTTTTGTTATCTGTCTAAATCATAACAAATTATGCACTTTAATTCCCCTTCCGATTTTTTTGACGCCACATTTAATACCCTTGAGGATAAAAAGAGTGCGCACGATTTGGGTTGTGTATTTAAAAAATGTTGTGAGAAATATAAGAGAAAAGGTAAAAACTGCAAAAAATGTCCTCGAAAGTAATTTCTTCAGCGATTGTCTTTGAAACGCTAGGCACTTCGGTTTCTCAATGTGACCGTACTGAGAAATTTTTCCTTCACTTTTTGGAGAAGCCGATGGAGCTTAAATTATGTGAGCTAATTGGATTGAAACGCAAAATTGAAAACATAGACCTCACCGCATTGCTTTCCAGTCAAGGATCCGATATTGAGATCTTGTATCTATCTCATCAGCATCCGATCTTGGTACTTTCAATTTATGAAATTTTGGAATTGAGAGAAGTGCTATATGGCACATTCACCATGCTCGAGCTTAATAGCTTGATCCATAAATCCATTCACCGAAAATTTTCATAATCGGTATTTAGACTCATTATAAATATCATTCAAATTCTTTGAATCGCGATTTTATCTCTTACTTTGCATAAGTAAAATATAATTTTTTTGATATGAAGGACATTCTAAGAAGACATCAAATACTGAAATTAGAGATCGTCGATGTCATTAACAAACAAATAAAAATGGAGGCGCATTCGTCATCGGCGTATTTAGCGATGGCCGGTTGGTGTGATCTACAAGGGTATGACAATTGTGCGGATTTTTTCTTCAAGCAATCAGAAGAAGAGCGGAAGCATCAACTTAAATTTTTCCATTATCTGACAGACATGGAGGCCCAAGCCATCTCTCCCGCAATTGGAGATTGTCAGCATGATTTTGAAAATCTAAGACATGTCTTTGAGACGGCTTTGGACATAGAAATTAGCGTGACTGACGCCATTCATGATATCGTGGGTGTGTGTAGAAAACATACTGATATCGCCACAGAGGAATTCATGAAATGGTTTGTTCAAGAACAAATTGAGGAGGAATATATAGCCAGAAGGGCATTGGAATTATTTGATGTGTTAGGTGAAGATAAAATCGCACTGGGCATGATCGAAGAAAAAATATTAGGTGTTTCTTATAATGGGGCAAATTAAGTCGATATCATTATAAAAAAACGCAGAAATGTCATTCTTGCGTTTTTTTTGCTCTAACCAGAACTGCCTATGAGGGAATGTATTGGGTTATAATAAAGGGCGGCCTATTTTTTGGAATATATCCCAAATGACCACTCCGACGCTGACCGAAATATTGAGGGAGTGTTTAGTACCAAATTGGGGGATTTCTAGACAATCATCAGCATGGGCGACCAACTCCTCGGTGACCCCAAATACTTCGTTGCCAAAGAAAAAGCCATATTTTTTATCTGAATCAGGCTGAAAGGTGTCCAGGGCCAGGCTCTGATCGGTTTGCTCTACACAAATAATTTGATAGCCTTCGGACCGTAATTGTTGTAGAGCCAGCATGGGTTCTGAGAGATACTCCCAGGTCACAGATTCAGTGGCACCCAAAGCGGATTTTTGAATTTCTCGATGCGGCGGTTGGGCGGTAATACCGGTCAAGATGATTTTTTCGACTCTGAAGGCATCTGCGGTTCGAAAGGTCGCCCCTACGTTGTGCATACTCCTGATGTTGTCCAAAACAATAACCCAAGGCATTTTCTTTGAGACCTTGAAAGCTTCGGGATCCATACGCTGGAGTTCTTCGTTTTTAAGTTTCCGCATCTGCAAATATCGGAGGGTTCCGAGTGCTTTACAAGTAGCTTCTGGTCGAACTTTTTTAAATCTTAAATTATCAACACGGCTTTTCTGCTTTCCATCTCTGCATTTATTATTATTGCTCTAAGCTTAGTAAACCCATGCCAAAAACCACCCAAGCGCCAAAAGAAACTCCCTTGATGAAGCAATACAATGCCATCAAGAGGAAATATCCGGGCGCTCTATTGCTTTTTAGGGTAGGGGATTTTTATGAAACTTTTGGTGAGGACGCCATCAAAGCCTCTAAAATTCTAGACATTGTGTTGACCAAAAGAGCCAATGGATCCGCTTCCCACATAGAATTGGCAGGCTTTCCCCATCATTCTTTGGACAATTATCTTTCTAAATTAGTGCGGTCTGGGCAACGGGTGGCGATTTGTGACCAACTGGAAGATCCCAAGGGCGTCAAAGGAATCGTCAAAAGAGGGGTAACCGAACTGGTCACTCCCGGGTTTGTCCTTAAATGATCAAGTCCTCTCGACAGGAAAAAATAATTATCTGGCCTCGATTGATTTTCAAAAGGAGCGGAATGGGATGGCTTTTTTGGACCTCTCCACAGGGGAGTTTTTTACAACCGAGGGGGATGATGCCTACACGGCCAAGTTATTGCAGGGATTCCAACCCGCAGAAGTGATTTATAGCAAAGCAGCTAAAGAGCGTTATCAATCCCTTTTTGAGGACCAGTACCCTTCATTTATCATCGAAGATTGGATTTATAAATATGATTTCGCCCATCAAAAACTACTCCAGCAGTTTGGGACCCAAACGCTAAAAGGATTTGGTATCCATGAGATGGCCCAAGCCATTGTCGCCACCGGTGCGATCCTCTATTATTTAGAAGAGACCGAGCACAAGGAGTTGGCTCATATTTCTAGTATTACCCGGCTTGAGGAAGAGCGATACATGTGGCTCGATCGTTTTTCTGTGAGAAACTTGGAGTTACTCTCACCCAATCAGCCGGATGGCATTCCCTTGATCGATGTGCTCAATCATGTGGTGACCCCGATGGGCAGCCGGATGCTGAGGAAATGGGTGGTATTGCCACTCAAAGAAAAAACTGCTATTGCTGCGCGCTTGAATCGGGTCGCTGCCTTGTTCGAAGATCCCACGCGGCTTGAATCAATCATTGCATCATTGAAAAAAATGGGAGATTTGGAGCGTTTGGTATCCAAAGTGGCCACGGGGAGGATCAACCCCCGAGAGCTTCATCAACTTAAAAACAGTTTAGAACCGATTGGCCCCATTAAGGCATTGCTGGCGGACAGTCCCGAGAAATGCTTGCAACAATTGGCCAAGTCATTGAATGACCATGAGGATTTTATGCATCATGTGACCCAATCCTTGACCGATGCGCCCCCCATGTTGTTACATCAAGGAAATGTGATTCGAGAGGGGGTTGATGCCGATTTAGATGAATACCGAAGTTTGGCT
>Ga0209716_1001224_pt1 | contig 20228 bp, 21 predicted proteins | sample COGITO_mtgs_1205_FD_184811 | JGI IMG/M metagenome (GOLD analysis project Ga0209716, IMG submission 184811) | Pelagic marine microbial communities from North Sea - COGITO_mtgs_120531 (SPAdes) (version 2) | ecosystem: Environmental > Aquatic > Marine > Epipelagic ...
AACGCGCAGGGCGTTGAATATGCGGATGAGGTTACGAGCATTACCGCAGAGATTATGGACGTACAGGTATACAACCTAAACGTGTCTGGCAACGACACCCCAGACATAACTGGTAACGACACATATGTTGTCGATAACGTAGTGGTGCATAACAAGTAATGGCATATATCCCTCTAAGGCAGATAGGTTCTGGCGGTTTAGTGACCGACCAAGACCCATACGATTTGGAACTTACACAGTTTCCGTCCGGTAATAACGTGTCTTTTCACGAAGGACGGTTAGGCAAATCCCTGGGGCATTCCGAAAAAACCACAACACCTGTTGCGCCTACGCATGTTCAGGGTTGGCTTTACGCAGGCAGCAACACCCTGGTCATAGGCTCGCTGCAAAAGCTTTACCGCTTTGATGGTAGCACCATGACAAATGTCACGAAGACATCAGACTCAACAAACTACAGTAACTCCCCTCGCTGGCAGTCTGAGCAGCTTGGTGTTGCGGTGATGTTTAACAACGGCGCACAAGCCCCGCAGTACATGTTGCCAAACGGCACTAGGTTTGCCGACCTCCCCGCGTGGCCCTCTGGCGTGATAACCAGCAATATGAAACCATACAAGTCTTTCTTGATTATGGCTGGCTACGAGCAGGGTTCTAACAAGTACCCGTACACCGTCAGATGGTCAGATGCGTATGACCCAACATCTGTGCCTACTGATTACAACATCGCATCTACAACTAACCTAGCCGGAGAGAATGTACTGTCCGGTAACAATGGTGAACTTGTCGATCAACTGACGTTGAACAACACGCAGATCATTTACGCAGAGCGTGGCGTTTTTGCTATGGACTTTGTCGGCGCACCTTTTGTGTTTAGTTTCCGAGAAGTGTTTGCAGATGACGGAATCATTAACAGAGGTGCGGTAGCGTCTTTCTTCAACAAACACCTGGTGGTTGGACACAATGACGTATACATCCACGACGGCAACCAGAAAAGATCAATTGTAGACAAGCGGGTTCGTCAAACTTTCTTCAACGATATCGCAGACACTCGCAGCGTTTATTGCCAGACTATTAACGACAGATCGGAAGTGATGATTTGTTACGCAGATTCAGATGCGGCAGATAGTCAGACAGCTAACCGCGCACTTGTTTACAACTGGGCGCAGGACGCATTCACTTTTATCGACCTACCTAATCTACGAGCCTTGGCGGTATCGGAGGCACTTAACCCCGAAGGCGGCTGGGATGATGCAGTTGGAACCTGGGGTCAGTCCTCTGACTTTTGGTCTAACTCATCTCTGACCACTGAGGCAAGCAGCCTTACGATCTTTGGGGCTGGCTATCAGGCGTCACGAATTTTTGAGTTGAACAAAACTCACGGGGCAGCAGGCAATGCGGTTAGCTCTTTTGTAGAGGCTACAAAAATAGATTTAGACTCTGTACTCCAAAAAGCCACGAATAGCATTAAACAGATTAACGGCATCATGCCGCAGATAGAGGGGCAGGGGTCGGTCAACATATCCGTTGGTGTTTCTAATTCACCACAGGATGGTGTCGCCTGGCAGTCCACAACGCAGTATAATATTGAGACAGACCATAAGATAGATGTTAGAGCGTCTGGCCGCTATTTTGCTCTGAGAATAGAAAGCCAAAGTGCATCAGACTACTGGCGCGTGACTGGTCTCGATATCGATATTAATGAGGTTGCTAGTCGATGAGTTTTATACCAACAAACTCACAGGCGACAACCGTACCGGATTTGCGAACATGGATTAGCAACGAGCTCATACGAGTCTCTAACGCATTCACTACTTCATCGCAAACAACCACATTACCCGTTTTAACAGCCGCACCTACGAAGCCGCAGATTGGGCAAATCGTATTTGCAGATGGCACATCTTGGAATCCAAACAATGGCCGTGGTCTTTATTACTACGACACCGGCGGTTGGGTAAAAATAGCATAGGAACCACCAATGGGATTTTCATTCAGCAGTAGTAAAAGCAAAAACCAATCTAGCAGCAACGCGAACACATATGTTGATCGCAGTCAGCAGCCTTATCTTAATGATATACGGAACCAGGCACAGGCGCTAAACAACCAAGGCGGTATGCCGGTTGAGGGCGTTGCTGGTCTAAACCCAACGCAACTAAATGCAATGGGCATGGCAAACCAAGGCGGCCAAATGCAGGCGGGCGCTGGCGCTGATTTGATGGCCCAAGGCAGCGGTCTGACCCAGGGTTCTGGTGCCGCTATGAACTTTGCAAACCAAGCAATGGGCGGTAACGCGGGCCAAGGCATTGGGACGGCGTTGGGTACTGGTAACCAGTACGCGGGCGGCACGATGAATGTGAACGCTGCCCAGGGCGGCGGCGCTGATTATCAAATGGCCGGACGAATGGGTGGCCTGGCTGCTCAGAGCGGCATGGCGCAGAACCAGGGAATCAACACCGGCAACCTTAACAGTTACATGAATAACTCTGTTATTGATGGGCAGGTTGATGCCGTAAGCAGAGACATCACTCGTAACCTTCGGGAAAACGAACTGACTGGCAACGCATCTGCAGCTATCGGTGGCGGCAACATGGGTTCGTCGATGAAGCAAAAACTGGACTTCGGTGCGGGACAGCGGGCTGCAGACAGAATTGCTGACGCTTCAGCTTCGATTAGAGGCAACGCTTACAATCAAGGTCTTGGTATTGAGGCCGGTAGGGCCACACAAAACGCGCAGCTTTCTCAAGGTACTAATCAGTTTAATGCAGGCGCTCAGAATGCAGCGCAGAGCCAGGGGTACAACATCGGTGCCTCACAGTTACAAGGCAACCTTGGTCGAAGCCAGCAGGCGGCTATGGGAAATCAAGGCGCATACAACTCAGCGCGGCAGTTCGGTACAGGTGTTGGTTCAAATGCTTTCAACACCAACCTGCAGAACCAACAGTTCGGTGCCGGTATGGCTCAGAACCTTGGAGCGCAGGGCGTGAGTAACATGCAGGCGGGCCAGAACATGATGAACACAGGTATCGGTATGGCCCAGGGCGCTGGAGATCAGCAGCGAGCATACGACCAGCAGTTATTGCAGCAGCAGTACCAGCAGGGTATGGCACCGTACAACTCCCTGAATTTCTACAACAGCGTTGTGGGTGCGCCTAATAATCTTAGCACTGCAACCTCACAATCATCTGGCAAATCCAAGTCTGGCGGCTTTGGTTTCGGTTAAGGAGTAATATTAATGGCAGGTTATTTCGACATGCTGCGCGACCCTGATGAGAATGATCAGGGTCAGTTGGACACAGCCAACTACAACGCTGACGTTACAAAAAACTTTAACTCTCAGATTGAGGACATACCTCCGCAGGTTGCACAGTCCCCCGAAGAAAATGCTTTATACAAGCAGGCGGGCTACATCCCTGGCGCAGAGCCAAACACATGGGTCACACCTATGCGTGGATCGCTGCAAAAAATGCAGCAACGGGAACAGCAGACTCAGCTTGCTAGAGACGCGGCGTATGAGAAAACGCACGGATCGACCCTGTTTAAGATCGGAGACTCACTAGCTGATGCAGGCCGCTTTTTCATGTCTCCACTATTCTGGTTGTCTGGTGAAGACACGACTAAGTACGACCCTTCTGCGGTATTGGAAACTGGATACCGAAAGCAGTTTGATTCATCAATTGCGTACAGAGAGGCTTTGTACCAAAAGCAGTTGAAGTCTAGAGATGCCAGAGACCTTTATCGGAACAACCTAAACACCTCAAACATCCAGAATCAGGTGCAGCAATATAACGCCACCGTACCAAAAAGCACACAAGGGCAGTTGGTGTTTGACTACGCCCGTCTTAATGGCCGCATGGATGACTTTAATTCCAGAGACCCTCTCAAATTGCAGAAGCTTACGCGAGAAGCAAGGGTTAACGCGGGGCAAGGTAAGTTTGTTGGGCGCGACAATAGGTTTATGGAAAAACAAACATACGACGATCTAACAGTAGTTGGAAAGAGATTCAGAGACGTCAGCGAAGACATTGGCGCTGCGTACATGAACTACCGACAACTGATAAAAGCGTTAGACGCGCAGACAGGTATAGGTGATATCTCCGCTGTATTTAACTATATGAAGACGCTCGACCCAGACTCTGTTGTTAGGGAAGGTGAGTTTGCGTTAGCGGAAGGCGCTGCTGGATATTTCTCTCGAATACAAAACATTTTGAAAAAGGCGAAAGAAGGTACTGGACTTACCCCTAAAGCAAGAGCGGAGATGCGTAACCTGGCGACAGACCTTATTGAGACCTACGAAGATAAGTACGAGTCGGTTCGTGATCAAGAGGAAGCGGGTATCAGATACTTGTCAGACAATGACGAAGATGTAACAAACTTCTTGGGTGATTTTAAACAGTTATATCCCAACGCAACAATCGAACCTATTTAAAGGTGTGTTAAATGTCTCAAGCAAAAATTAACGGTCAGATAGTAGACGTACCTGACAATTTCTTTGAAATGTCTCCACGAGAGCAGCAAAAGTTTGCAAACCGAACAGCGGCCAGGCAAACATCTGGCAACCCCAGCCAGATGATGCAGGACATCACCGCATACGGTAGATACTTGGAGCGTCAGGATATTAAAAACGCTGTGGCAGACAACAACAGCCTAACTGACTTTGCGTTATCTGCGGGTGTTGGCGTAAATAAGTTTGCTATGGGTGCTGCTGACCTGCTTGGATTTGGCCCCAGCGAGCAGACAGCAAGGCAGCTTGAGACTGTCGATAGCGTGTTGGCAGAGCAGTCGCCAACGGCAAACTTCACGGGTCGCATGGCAGGTGCTACCGCAGCAGCAATTCCTACAGCAGTTGCGGCAACAATGGCGGCCCCAGAAGCGTCTTTAGGTGTATTGGGGCGTGGTGTAGTAAGCGGTTTAACGGGCGCGGCAGATGGTTTTCTGGAACTGCCTTTCTCTGACGAGTCGCGCCTTGGCAACACCGTCACTGGCGGCGTGTCTGGCGTAGCAAGCGAGGGCTTAATAACTGCGCTTCAGCAGACCATAAAGCGTATACCGTTTGGCGCACTAGTTGATCGAGCAGTAGGGCTGAGTGATACAATAAAAGACAAAGCCGCTCAAGTTTTTAAAGACGCCGGATACGAGTACGACGCATTAAAGCAAACGACCAGAGATATCTTGGAAAGCATTGGTCGCAGCGATGACGTAGACGTTGCAATAAAAAACGCAATGGAAAACGAGCAGGGCTTTAAGCTAACCGCCGGTGAGGCCAGCCAAGACTTTGATCAGATAGGCAAAGAGCAGGACGCGGTTCGCAGTTCTGGTGAAGCGGGAGCTATCCTGCGTGATTTTAAAACTGAGCAAAACCGTGACATAACAACGGCTTCAGACGATTTGGCTGCGGCTGCTGGCGGTAACACCGCGAACAATCAGGAGCAGGTCGGTGAGGTTTTGAAGGCCGCGCTTTTGTCTGCCAAAGACGATGATCGCAACGCTGTAAAAATTGCATATGACGCAGCCCAGCAGTTGGCTGAAAACAGCGACATACAGATGCCACTGGATCAAGATGTAATCAGCAAGGTTTTCTATGACCTAGCCGAAAAGAACATTGGCACACACGGCGGTCTTCTGAAAGATATCGGTAGGGAACTCGCCAGGTATGACGTTCTAGACCCCGAAGAGTTCAACGCTGACCTGCCGTTTGCATTACCTGGTGGAGACAGTGGGTCTCTGAGTGTCGCTAACACAGAGCAGTTCATTCAGTTCTTAAACAGTAAATACACAGAGGGTGATTCAGTAGGCAATGCCATATTGGCACAAGTAAAGCAGGCCATAAGCGAAAATGCCGATACGGTTATAGCGCGTGGAATAGAAGGCGCTGACTCTGAGGCAGCAAAAGCATTTATAAAACAAGCCAGAAAGGCCCGTGAACTTAACAAGGGTTACCACGACCTGTGGGAAGCAAAAGATGTTCTGCAAGAAACCACAGGGCTAAAAGTAGGCACGGACACGCCGGTTAGGTCTGCAAGCGAGATGGTCAAACCTATAATGAAAAACCCAGAAAACGCTCGCAAGGTTATCGAAGAACTGACCGCCCGTGGAAACGTAGCCGCAGTAAACGACCTCAGAACATTTGTTTTAAAAGATATGTTTGATCTTTCGTTGAAACCAAATGTCGATGGCTCTGACACACCGTTCTTCTCAGGTTCTGCGTTGTCTACCTACATCAAGAAAAACTCAGATGTGTTGCAGGAAGTTCTCACGCCAGAACAGTTTGCCAATCTCAAAGGCTTTGAGTCTCAGGTAAGCAGGGCGACTAAGCCACCACCTGGGACAGTTAACCACTCAAACACCGCATCGAAAATTTTACAGGCTGTATTCAATGTTTTGAGTTTAGGCCAGTACGGCATGGCTGGTGGTGCTGAGTTTAAAGCGGCGGCTGCTAACAGCACCATCAAGGACGCTATTAAATCTAATGGCCGCGCCAACATTGATTACATACTAAAGCTGGACGGCAACCACGTTAAGTTAAACACGGTTCTAAAGCAGGCACTGGATCAGATGACCTTTTCTGATGAAGCGGCTCTGTCGGAAGAAGACGAAGAAATTTCGACCAGGAGAGGGGTTTTAGCAGAATGATTGATGCACTTGTAGGAATGATCTCAGGGGCCACTGATGCCATCGGTAGTAAGATGGCTACTTTTGAGTCTGCAATAGACAAGGTCTACGACGATTCCCCCCTGGGCAAAGTGGAGAAGGCATTTGATAGCGTGATCCCTGACGCCTTTAAAGGTGGGAACTATGGGACGGCTCCGCAAGGTTCAAAAAACATGATGAACTATGCGATGCCTGATTCTCTGACCAACACCTATGTGGATGCCAATGATCAGATGGGTGCGCTGATGTCTCAGTCTGGAATACTAAACCCCGCAGCCTCACAGCTTCGTAGTGGTGGAGGCATGACCCCGACAAAGATTAATGAAATAAAGCGAATGGAGGAATCTAAAACTGCAGAGCCTGATCCCTACGCGGAATCTTTGAAACAGGTTGATCAGCAGATCGAAGCCATCCCCACTGGTGTGCCTGCACCTCTTTTGATCGAGGAAGAAGAAACAGAGAACCAACCTGGCGGCGTGTTAGCAGTCCCTATCCAACCTCAAACCTTTGCGGAGTAATAGATGTCAGTTTTCGCTTCAGTCGCAAGAAACATAAGCGACAGTAGATCAAAAAGAAATATAGGTATTGCGGCGGTTGGTGCAGGAACAGTCCTGGCCCCTCAAGAATCTGAAGCGTCTGTTGCCAAGTTGGCTGCGCGAGGCATGGAGTTGGTTCCCAACATCGACCCAGAGGACACACGAGTTGGCGAATATTTTTTGCGGCAGGGTGATGACACTAAAAGCATTGGGTCTTTGAAAACAGATTACGCTATTGAATCTGGATTTGATGAGGGTTACATGTCCTCTCTGGATACTGAGATTGCCCCAGGTTTCCGTCGGCAGGGTCTGGCAGGTGAAATGTATGATGCTGCTGAAGAGATAAGCGGCAACAAGCTGGTGCCTTCCACACATTTATCTATGGACGGGGGGTACATGTGGAATGCCAGAGACCCCAAGTTGCTTGAGCAAGTACATGAAAAAATGGGGCCGGAAAACTACCAGCGTATAGAAGACATCTTATACCCTGACGGAAAGCCGCATCCTAATGCGGTTAAGCTTCGAGGATTCGATAGAAAATACGCCGCGCCTGCTGCAACTGCCACCGCCGGTGGTGCTGGTGCCTACGCTGCTGCTTACAACCACCCCGCATACAGTCACCCTGGTGATGGGGCGCTAGACACAAACGCTTTAGCGTTAGTGCCTGAGATGATTTCCGCTACCGTCAACGACATATACAAGTACGGCAAGCAACTTGTCACGGGTGAGCAGTCAGATGAAAAGCTGCTGCCATTCCCCGATACCACTGACGGGGACGCCCAGAAGATAAAAGATGCTGTTGCTTCAGCAGCAGACTGGGTTCTTAACTATAAGAACGAAGGGTTTTTGATGCCTGAAGGTGGCGCGTCAGTGACGGACGGGATTACCGCTGCGGTGTCTGCGTACCAGGAACGTGTTCGACCAGTGCTGCAAGACGCACTTGGTGAAGATGGAACTTTGAGGTTTGAAGCAACAGGCATCTTGGCTGCTACGTTGTTCCCCGGTAAAAATGCCGGGAAAATTGCCAGCACCTCTGGCGATCTCCCAGCGCCAAGGACTCGCGCAGAAGTAGAAGCCGCAGCATCTCCCGACTTTGGTGAGGTGGTGCAAACCAGAAAAGCAGGAGAGACTGTAGAAGTACCCGCCCTTGATATGCAGACAGCGGCAGGATACCCCGCGAACCCAAACGTCCCGTTGTTGTTAGAGGGTGGCTATGGTGATTCTGTTTCAAAACAATCAATCACAGCGAACCGAAACAAATACGAAAACAACCCACTGTTTAGAGAGATGCAAGATCAAAGAGCAAAAGGGGGGAGGTTCACAACTACAGATGACTTGTTCGCGCAATCTGCTACATATGAAAATCTGGTCGATAAACCTGTGATGATTATCCCTGCTGATAAAACAGCGGGGTCGGGCTATGTAGACAGGCTGGCGGGCAGAGACATTAAACCCATACAACTCCAAGGTGGGGCGTTTTTCGGGGATCGATATGGTCAGTGGCAAAGTATGGAGGGGGCTGCAAGAGACAAACAGCGTCATGCTTTGAACGTGGCAGAAGATGCAAAGCAACTACCTATAGGTCTTTTCCAAGGGATGGGGCATCCAGGATCAAACTTTTCGACAATGCCCTCTGAAGGAATACTCGCATATATAGATGCTATGGGTGGGTTAGACCGCGAGGGTATCGACTATGTCGATAGGGTCATGGCGAGTCTTCCGAACAAAGGAGATACAAAAGGCGTGTCGGCTGATTGGCCTGGCTACGAATCTACAGATCAAATGCGCCGCTTCTTGTTTGACACGGATTCGCCCAAAGGTAATTCGACACTGGGCGCTAGACGAAAAGCGTTTGTGCCTAAGATGATGAACGTAGATATGCAAGACTACGGACTGTTGCCGCCCAATGATCTCTACGCCCCTATAAATGAACAAGTTCTCAGAAACGTACCATCAGGTTATGTCGGTCTTCGTGGGGCGCAGTTCACTGACACCCCAGTAGACAAATTAACTCCCGATGATTACGCATTCCACCGAAGCTACGACACGCCCATACCGTTTTCAAACGTACTGGCTTTCGATCAGCCCATGATTCCGTGGCACGTTATGTTCCAAGATGCGGCTTTAGCACGGGCAGAAAAACCAGCGCCCCGTGCAGCGAGAAGTTTCACTACGAGTGGGTCTGACTATCAGATGTTTAGAGAGGAAGATCTGAATCGAGTGAATCAGTACATAGAAAGCCTTCCAAAACTAAAATAGCGATTTGCTCTTCAGTAAAAAGGTCGCGTGATAGTATGTCCTCCACTGGTAGCGGGTACTCTATGTCCAGGTGTCCAAACGTCCCCTGAAACAACGCACATGTTTCCTTATTTAAGGCTGCTTTGTCTGTCATATTCCCTCCACGGTGTGCTTCTATTATACCTCTGGTTGACTCTTTATCAGAGCGACATCACAAAATATTTAAAAAAATGTGACTTATTTGCTATTTAGCATGTAAGTCATTGATTTATATAGAGTATATTACAAGCCATCATGGGGGCGACTGAAATAATTTTCTTTGTTTTCAATCACTTAACTCCATCTTATTCTGTGACTCCGCTGTGACTCGCCTTTACAGGACGGGTAAAACCATTAAACTGCACCTTGCAACTGTGACTGAAATCACAATTCACAGTATAAAATATAAAAACGCAGGGTGGACAATATCATGGCGACATTTACAGAGAAAAAGACAAAAAAAGGTGAGACCAGGCACCTGGTGCAGATAAGACGAACAGACTTGAAAAAACCAGTCTCTAAAACATTTACGTTGAAAAAAGACGCTAAAGCTTGGGCCAGAGACACGGAGGCCGCCATAGAACGTGGCGAGTTTAGCCAAGATGAAACAAACTTTGGGTTGCTGTGCCGCAGGTATTCATCTGAGTTGTGGCCTATCCAAAAGTGGGGTCGAACTAAGAGCGACCACATAGAGTACCTCAGACGCTCCCCTCTAGGGCGTTTACAATTAAGAGACCTAACCACAAAGGCTATTATGGATTACGCCATGGGGCGGGGGAGACACCCTTCTACGGTTATGGGTGAGATGATTCAACTGGGCGTGATCTTGTCTACTGCAAAAGATATGTGGGAATTAGACTTCGACCTGGAAGTTTATCGGAAGGCGCACAGAACTTTAAAGCGTATCGGTGTGATTGGTGAGAGCGATCACAGAGACACGCGCTGCACTGATAAAGAACTAGATTTGATACTGGCGAATGTTGGTTACACCAAAATGCCTATTGCTGACCTGGCTAGATTCGCTATTCACACCGCAATGCGTAGAGCAGAGGTTGTACGGCTTGAATGGGATGATCTTGATCTCACCGAAGGTGAAGAATCCGTTTTAATTAGACGGCGTAAACATCCGAAGAAAAAACGTGATGAGCGGGTGCCTTTGCTGCCAGAAGCAGTAGAAATTATTAAAAAGCAGATTGCCGCGTCTGGGGATGAGAAGTTTATATTCCCATACGACGGAGACAGCGTGTCAAACGCATTCAGAAAAGCGCGTGAGAAAGCAGGTGTAGGTGAAATACGCTGGCATGACCTCCGGCACGAAGGATGCAGCCGCTTGTTTGAAAGAGGCTTAGATGCGATGACAGTGAGCCTGTTCAGCGGTCATAAGGACTTGAACATGCTCAAAAGATACACGCACTTAACACCCAAAAGTGTCCTGTCCCAAATCAGTCAGTCTTCTCTGAACTGATTAGTCGATCCAGATACCATGCGGCTTTGCGGAGGTCTTCCACCTTTTTCTCTGCAGAGCCGCCTTTGAACCTCCAGCGGTGCAGGTATTTCTTAACATTACCCTCCAGATAATAGCTAAACCCTGCGCCAAGGTTATCTTCCAGATATGTTATGCACTCGATCCCTGAGTGATTGTAATGAGCCGGTCTTTCTACGGGGTCGTTGGTTGCCTTTTCCCCGCCGTTATTAGCTGGTATTTCTCGCTGTATTTTTTTCCACTTAATATCTTCCGTCATGGTCTAACCTCTGGTTGTCGGTGATTTTTTTCAGCCCTTCGAGCCTTCTCTGCTCAAAAAAAGCGTCAACAACATCCTTGTCGGCTACTCGTAGTTTTCCTAACTTGTACGTCGGGATGGGGAACTTCCTGCCGTGCAGCGCGTTGTGCAAGCCTTTAAGGCTCATCGACATAATCTCTGCAAGTTCCTGCATGGTGTAATACGGTCTGATCATCTGTCTCTCTAGTCTCTTATTTCAGTTTTTCTTAGCTGCTCGACCACATTCAATAATGAATCCTGTGTCTCACATTTATTTTTTAAAGCATCAAGAACCGCATAGTCTGCCGAATTTTCGGCAAGCAAATGCATTACGCGCACGGGCTTTGTTTGCCCCTGGCGATGTAGTCTCGCGTTAAACTGCTGGTAAAGTTCGAGGCTGTAGGACAGCCCGTACCACACGATCAGGCTGCCACCCTTCTGCAAATTCAACCCGTGGCCTGCAGAAGCAGGGTGGGTCAGCAGAACAGGAATCTGTTTTTGATTCCACCGGTCGATAACGCTGGGGTCTTTGTCTAAAACGACAGCGTCAGGGATTGCGCCTATTATTTTTGAAAGGTCGCTCTTATAAGAATAAGCGATTAAGATTGGCTCGTTAGCGTTTTCGACGATGTCGATAAGCGCATCTAACTTTGCAGTATGTATATTAATAAAGTCCCCATCTTCTGTATATAGGTTACCGTTGCATATTTGCAACAACTTGTTGCACTGCACAGCAGCGTTAACAGAAAGAATTTCACCGCCGTCATATGCGACTAGAAAATCACGCTTCATATCCTCATAGGCTTTGCGGCCCTTTGGCGGCAAAACAACAGGCACATTAATATCGATGCGCTCTGGCAAGTCGAGATAGTCATCGGCATTCATGCGTAAAACAACGTCAGCAACTGCGCTGTGGATGGCGTCTGCTCGATCAGGTTTGACAACCCATTGGTTCCACTGGGGGTTGCCCACCAGAGTGCAATACTTTGTGAGGAACTTGCCCCTGGTCTTCTCCAGGCGCCGACCCTGGTCGAGCAAGTACAGTTGCGGCCACAGTTCTAGCAGCGCGTTGGGTGCCGGTGTGCCTGTTAGCTGCACCATGCGCTTAACCTTGCCCAGAACCTTCCGCAGCGCCTTCCATCGCTTAGATGTGTGCGACTTAAAGCTGCTGCTCTCATCGATCACGACGCAGTCATAGGGCCACGACTGGCCCAGTTGATCGACCAGCCACGGTATGTTCTCGCGGTTGATGATGTGCAGGTCAGTGTCATCGTCCAGAGCTTTAAGACGTTTTGGTGCTGTTAGTCCTGCTAAGACTGTATATCGCATGTCGATATGCGACCAGGTAGCTATCTCAGTCGGCCATGTGTGCGTGGCAACGCGCAGCGGAGCGATGACTAGCGTCTTTGTGATTTTCTTATCACGCTGCAGATCAGATAAGGCTGTGAGGGTGGAAACCGTTTTCCCCAACCCCATGTCAATCCAGAGTGCAGCTCCCGAATTACATAAAACAAAATCAACAGCCTTTTCTTGATAGGCGTGGAGGTTATCTCTCGTTAGCATAACAGTGCCTTACCCTTGTCGATGTCATCGACGATATGAACTTCCCAACCAACAGCGGCCAATCTGCGATGGATTGCCTGCTGGTAAGGCGTGGGCTTTTTACCTGGCGCTTTAAATTCAACGATCACCAGGTTGCCTTTTTTAAAGTAAAGACGGTCAGGCACTCCACGTTGGGAGGGTGACACCCACTTATAGGCCAGCCAGCCATTAGCCTTTGCGGCCTGAGTTACCTTCGTTTCGATGTAAGACTCTCTCACTTTCGATACCGTTGGCTTTCGTAGCCTTCCGCTGTTACTGGCAGACCTCGGCCCCATTTCGGTAAGCGACACATCTCAGCTTCAAATTCGGACAGTGTCCCGACGGGGTCAGGAACGTCGGCCACAATCTCATCGTGGACGTGCAGAACTATTGGGTAACCTTTAGCCTCTAATCGCAAAATGGCTTCAGCCAATATGTCACGGGCCACGGCCTGAGTAATGCTTTGAACCAGGGAGCCGCCATAGGCTTTGATCTGGCCCCATTTATGCGTGTGGTTGTTCATTCCGCTGTAGACCAAATCCATACCGCGATCACCTTTTTGCAGTTTGGCTTCTGGGAATGAAAGGAGGCGCCCGCTGGGCAGCTTAAAGAGAAGGTCGCCTTTGACCATTCTGAAGACACCTTTGGCACAGTGGTATTCACCATCGTAACTAACAGCGTTGCGGGCTTGTTTCTCAACCCCAAGCCATAACTTAACAATTGGGTCGTTGGCGTCGCGCCAGTCGTTGCGTATCCGTAACGCCTGTTCTTCACTAACTTCAGTTCCGTAAGCCTCTGACATTTTTTGGAACGCTCTGACACCGCCTTGGTATCCCAGGGCCAGGGTCGCTACTTTGCCGACAAACCGCTGGTCGTAATCAACATCGCTGTACGCTATTCCGTACATCTCTGCGGCTGTAAATTTATAGATGTCTTTGTTATCTCTGAAAATGTCGAGCGCATCTTCGTGGTCGGCAAGCCACGAAAGAACACGCGCTTCAATCGATGAGTAGTCGGACACGATCAGCCTGTGACCTTCAGACGCGATTAACATTCCGCGCAGACAACTGGCTAAAGACTCCATAGGCTCACCATCTATCTCACTCGGTTCCCGCAGAGTCATTTGCTCAATAACCGCATCAACATCTTTGATGGTGGGTCGCGGTAAGTTTTGCGGCTGAAAGCCTCTGCCTGACCAACGCCCTGTTGCGGCGCCGTGATACATCAGTACACCATGAGCTCGGCCATCACGGCCCAGAAGTGTCTTCATCGATTCGTATTTTTTGGTGCTGGAGCGCGATAGTGCCTGCCTTATTTCAAGAAATTTCTTGACGTTTTCGGGGCAGGATTCGTCAGCCATCGCGTTTGCAATAGCGGCCTTGTCGTAACTTTTTATTGTATAACCCTGCTGCTCTATCCACGTCATGGACTTGGCTCTTGATCCCGTCGAATCCATCTGGTTATTAGTTATGTTTTTAACCTGTGCGTTTAGCACAAGTGAGTGTTTGTCGATGATGTCCAGCGCGTTAAATATGGAGTCGCGGTCAAGTCTTACGCCGCGCCAGTTAATTAACTGATCTACGATCCACACTTGTTCTTCAATACCACGCAGTGGTCTTAATTTATTTCGTATTTCACGCTCGGCTACAACGTCCTGGAGGCAGTAGTCGCACAATTCTTTAAATAGTTCTGGGTCTTTCCTGCGCTCACCGCGATAAGGCTTGCACAGCCTCTGGATAAGCAGCTTGCCGCGCTTAGACTTTGCGGCATCACCAGTCAGGCCAAGCGCCTCGCCGCATTTTCCCAATGCACGGGGGTAAGCCTGTGCGGCTGCAAGTGCTGCGGTATCTCGCCACTGGCTGATAGGCACTTCGGGCCACCCCAGAACCTGGCTCCAAATGCTCATTTCAAAAAAACTGTTCCACGCCCATAGCGTCGCGCCGCCAGTGATCAAATTAAAGAGCTCAGTTGGAGGTGGCATTCCTGGTGTCCACAGTCTTGGTTGCCCCTCATCGACGGCGTAGGCCAGGCAAAGGACTTTTGTTGTTTCGTGATCGGCATAGGCGTAAGCGCCTGCTTTAAAAATGTCACACTCGCTGTATGTCTCAAAATCTAATGAGATATTCATATTATCGGTCTCTTCAACCACTCCGTAGAGAGCGCGTTGTCATCGTCTTGGTATCTTAGACGCTGCTTTTTTAGGCGCTTGTTGCGCTTTTTGGGTTCGAGGTCTGAGTCTTCGATGTAAACAGATCGGATAGAACCAGCGCGTTTCTTTTTCATACCCATTCTGTTTTTAAGCAGGGAGTAGGGGATATCCGAGCGTTCAGCTATGTCTTTAATCACGACATCTGTTCCTGATAGTTCTGGGTATCGCTCACCGATGTATGGGTAACTTAGTGTCGCCTTCATATATCACCTGTAAATAAAAAGGGGCTGACACGCAGCCCCGATCAAGCCACTCAGCTTAAAAAGTCATCTTCCGCTGCATCTGCAGCCTGCTCTGATGAAATGTCATCGAACACGTCGTTGACTTTGACACCGCCGCCGCCGAAGGACTCGCCGTCCTTAACAAACTGGAGGGCCAGAAGGTTAGAGTTGACGCGCTTGCCGAACTGGTTGTTTTGAACCCAGATCGAAATCGCAGCGTTAACGTAGCAACCTGCATAAAGCTTCTCGTCTTCTTCGACCAGGGGGGTACGATCCCGATCTATTGTGGTGGGGCGCTGGCGGGTGGAGCAGCTAACAAACATTGCGTTTTCATAGCCGTCGTATGCTTTTTCATTGCCGTCGCCCAAGAAGCTTTTTAAGCCTTTTGGTATCTCGCCATTAAAGCTAACCGTTGCGGCTTGCTTGATGGCCTTTTTGAGCATATCTATCTGCTCTTTGTCGCCCTCTTTATCAAGCAACAGGTTGGCAGAATACTTTGCATTCTGGCCCTCCATATATGCCTTGGGCGTCCAGATTTGTGGGAATGATAAACGTACATTTTTAAGAGTAATGGTAGACATTAGGACTTTTCCTATTAAGTTATATCGGTAAAAAAATCAGCCGCTTCTGGCTTCACCGCCGGACGTGGGTCTGTGTCCGGTGCAAGCTGTGGTCGGCCTTCTGGTTTGTGGATAAGATCGACGATCTCTCCATATCTCGCCTTGCCAAGCGCCTTCTCAGCCTGGGTCGGTGAAATTAGTTTTGATGTGTAGGCTTCGTCGCCCAACATCTTGATTAGTGATTCTTCGGCTATGTCCGTGTCTAGCCATTTACGCTGGCCGCGACCTGCCACAAGTTTAAAGTTAGGCAAGATGCCGCCATCCGTTAGCAGCTTGTGCGCGTGTTTTTGCACACCCTGAGCCCAGCCAATCAAGGCATCCATCTTCGGTAGCAGGTTAGAAATCTCTTCAACATTTAAGGTGTGAGGCACTTGCACAAGCAGCGGTTCTTCGAGGTTGTCGAAACTACTTAGCGTTAAAGAGTAGTTGTGTTCAGCTAACGCCCTACAAGTCGGCTTGGCCTTGCAAAAGTGACACGCCTTTTTGCTGGGGACGAACTCTGGCTCTGGAGACATAGTTCGACGCGCCGCTGGCTTGACCACATCGTTGGCCCAAGTGAACAGGTCTTTGGCTCTCATCGAGTAGGTGTCGATGTGGTCTAAGCGTGGCTGAACGATGGTCATGCTTACGGTATCGACTTTGTCAATAAACTCATACGCCGCGCCCAGTCCGTAGAGCATCAGTTGCTCGTTGCGGTTTGCGTTAACTTTAAGACCCTGGCCGTACTTCAAGTCGATGACGTGCAGCACACCATCATGCAAAACAACAAAGTCAGCCGTCCCGAAACCGCCTGCAGCCCACTCGCTGTAATCAACGCGCAACTCGACGTGTGACTCATCGCTGTCCTGGCTGTTGCAAAAGTCCACATATGTAGCAACGTGCGACGCCATCACCTCATCAACTATGAAGCCTTCAAACTCGACGCCGATGAAATGTTCAGGTGGTTTTTGTTTGAGTAGACACTCTTCAGCGAGAGCGTGTGCGGCAGTGCCTTCGGCGGCATAGAAAGATTCTTGCTCTGGAAATGTTGACTCCAGGCTGATCGAGCCAGGGCAGGTCATCCAACGGTGGGCCTTACTTGCACCTAATAATGCATGTTTCATCACTTTAAACCTCTTTGAGCAATTTAATTACTAACAATTTGTATCTGTGGTTGACAGATTAATTTTTACTTACCATGCTGTCAACCTAAGATCGACAAACAATTTTATTAAGAGGCAATAAATATGATTTTTGTGAGCGAATTCGCTGAAGAGGTGAAGGCTGCAATTGATGATGTCGTGGTTTTTGCACGGCTAAAAAACTGCAATGCCCTGGCGCGACGCCTGGACGTTACTAAGCAGGCGCTAAGTAAATGGCGCCAGTCTGGCGTCGTGCCAGCGCATAGGGCATTGCAAATGGAGTTGATGACAGGTGGTGAGGTGTCGTGGAAAAGAATGTGTCCTGACATCGTTGCTGATTTTAATGACAGCAGTGAGGTGATTTATGAAACGTCTAGAAAGAATTAGGCAATTGGGTTTTAAAGAACTTGCGGGAATTTGGTACTGGCGAGCGGTTGAGAAGGTGACCCGCATCGCGTCACCCATAGCGCATTGGATGTCGGTGAAGCTTTTATCTTTTTCAGCTTACTGCGACCACTGGGCGATACATGCAAACCAATTAAAAAAATAAATTCAAAATGTGAAGTGAAGAGGTGACGCAATGGCGTTTTTAAAGCAACACGGCCATCAGCTAGTCGATAACGGCTACGAGATTGTGCCGATTATGAAGGGCAAAAAAGCCCCAATGCTGAAAGGGTGGCAAGACATTAGGGCCACCCATGAAGATGTCGATAAGTGGCTTGGGAATGGTCACGCTGATGGTGGTGTAGGCGTTCTCTGCCGAAACACCGTCGCAGTTGATATCGACTGCTTAAATAGAGATGTGAATTACAAGCTGCTGAAGTGGGTCGATGAGAACATCGGCAGGTCGCTAACTAGAGTGGGCCAGGCGCCGAAGTGCATACTACCTTTCAGAGTTGAAGGCGCATTTTCTAAGATTAGAAGCTGTGAGTATGAGGATGAGGTCGGCAGCAAACACGCCGTTGAGGTGTTAGCTGACGGCCAGCAGTTCGTGGCATACGGCATACACCCTGGCACAAACGAGCCGTATAAGTGGGTTAGAGGTAAGAGTATTGCCGATGTATCTCACAGCGAGTTGCCGATTATCACAAAGGAGCAGGCAGAAGCATTTATTGCCTACTTTGAAGAGATCGCTGGGCAGCAGGACGGCTGGGAATTGGCCCGAAAGGGTATGTCGCCCGCAGACGTTGATCCAGACGACCTGTCGATGTTTAAACCAAAGTTAGACATATCGACAGAAGATGTACGCCACTTACTCATATCCGTAAACCCTGACTGCCACCATGACGAGTGGGTGCGGGTAGGGATGGGCTTACACCACCATTTTGATGGCGATGATACCGGCTGGATGATCTGGGATGAGTGGTCAGCCGACGGCAGTAAGTACCGCGACGGCGAGTGTGAGCGCAGGTACGCAACCTTTGATAGCAGCAGCAAGACGCCAGTAACCCTCGCCAGCGTGAAGGCTATGGTGGTTGAGGCTGTGCGGGAGGAAATCAAGGAAGAGCGGCTGCCAAAGATGCTAAGAGAGTGGGCATTTGTACATGTTGAAGGGTCGGCGCGTGTGATGCGTGAAGACTTAAACAAAGACAATCTGGTGCTGTACAAGCTAGACGATCTAAAAAAAGAACATATGAACTGCAGGGTGCTGTCTGGCGATGAGAAGCCCAAGTTGATAAACCTTGTTGATATGTGGCTTGAACACCCAGAGCGCAGAACCTATGCGGCTGGCCTTACTTTTGCCCCAGACATGCAGGTGCTGCAACGCTACAACCTGTGGCGGGGGTGGAGTTACGAGGCGAGAGAGGGTGATGTGCAGCCTTGGCTGGACTTTGTCACCGATGTGATAGCTGACGGTAACGCTGTGTACGCCAATTATATTGTCGCCTGGGCCGCGCAGATGATACAGAAGCCTATGACTAAGGTGGGTGTCGGGCTTGTCCTCAGAGGTCGGAAAGGCACAGGAAAGACCAAGTTCGGTGAGATGCTGGGTGGCCTGGTCGCTGCACACCACAAGATCGTTAGCCGCGCTGAACACATCACCGGCAACTTTAACCGACACCTCGAAGACACGCTGCTGCTGCAAGCCGATGAGGCTTACTGGGCTGGGGCAAAAGCCTCTGAGGGTGCCTTAAAAGATTTACTAACCAACGACAAGATTCAGATTGAGCGGAAGGGTGTCGATAGCTACACCGCGCCAAATTACACCCGCATCCTGTTTACCAGCAACGAAGACTATGTTGTTCCTGCAAGTCTCGATGAGCGGAGGTTTGCTGTGTTCGACGTCGGCAACTCCAAGCAGCAGGACAGCGAATACTTTGCCGGTCTTACCGCGTGGTATGAGGCCGGTGGGGCCAACGCGCTGATCCACTACCTGCGTAACTTCGATCTAACCAATATCAACCTACGCCTGGTGCCGCAAACTGAGGCGCTTACAGATCAGAAGTTAGAGGCTTTGGATAACGTCACCGCTTGGATTTACAACTGCCTGCAGACCGGCGAGATGCGTGAGAACCGCGTAGCAGGCAACGTGGTGAACTTTGGGAGTGAGGCAGCAAAGGCAGAGGTCTACGACATCTACACCAGCAGCCTGCGGGGCCACAAGTTTGAGGTGCCTATGAAAGAGGCGCCGTTCTGGAAGCGAATGAAGTCGTTCGACAACATGTTTGAAGACGGCGCCATGCGATCAGATGCGGGCCACAGATATAGAACAGTGAAAATCAACACAGTAGAGGCTGCCCGTTGGATATTTGAGGCAGCAAACAATCTAAGCAACATAGAGTGGGCGACCCTGGATATCGGGCCAAACACTGACCCCCTCGATCCTGACAACTGGGAGGACATGTAATGGGAAAAGGTAGCAAGCAACGGCCAACGGCCAAAGAGTTCTGGGACAACTGGGACTTGGTTTTTGGTGATAAAGAAGACAAGCATTACGAGTACGAATGCTGTAAGTGCGGTGGTCTTGATAAGACCGAAGTTCACGAAGAGATAGAGATTAACTGGGAACCGTATGGTGATCAGACAGTACCCAGGCCGATGACTAACCTAACCTGTGAGCATTGCGGCGATGAGGTTGAGTACACAATGTAGTTTCCCCCTGAACCGATTACCTCTTTCGGTTCCTTGCCCTGGTCAGAAATGGCCGGGGCTTTTTTGTGCGTGACCGTTTGAGCCTTTGCGGTCACTCGTATTGTTAGGTCAATTCCAGGTTGACGCTATAATAGTACCTCACTAACGATATACACCAGGGGAAACAAA
>Ga0209716_1001232_pt1 | contig 20121 bp, 17 predicted proteins | sample COGITO_mtgs_1205_FD_184811 | JGI IMG/M metagenome (GOLD analysis project Ga0209716, IMG submission 184811) | Pelagic marine microbial communities from North Sea - COGITO_mtgs_120531 (SPAdes) (version 2) | ecosystem: Environmental > Aquatic > Marine > Epipelagic ...
TAAAAGAAGTAGTTGCAGAAGCACGCGGAAGAAACTTATTTTTCTCCACAGATGTGGAGAAAGCCATAGAAGAATCTCAAATGATTTTTATGGCAGTTAATACCCCTACCAAAACCTATGGAGAAGGTAAAGGATTTGCAGCCGATCTTACTTTTGTAGAAAAATGTGCAAGACAAATAGCCGAAGTTGCTACTTCCGATAAAATTGTAATCGAAAAATCGACTTTACCCGTTCGTACAGCCGAAAAAATAAAAGAAGTCTTAAGTATAAACACAAAAGGAGTTCATTTTGAAGTTCTTTCCAATCCTGAGTTTTTGGCAGAAGGAACTGCGATTCAAGACTTATTCAAGTCCGACAGAGTTCTTGTTGGTGGTGATGATACAAAAACTGGAAAAGCTGCAGTAGCTGCTTTAGTTTCAATTTATTTAAATTGGATCCCAAAAGAAAAAATACTTACTACAAACGTATGGTCTTCTGAACTTTCGAAACTCGCGTCAAATGCGATGTTAGCTCAGCGCATATCATCGATTAATAGTTTATCTGCACTTTGCGAAAAGACAGGTGCTGACATTGAAGAAGTTTCCAAAGCAATTGGAATGGACTCAAGAATAGGCTCAAAATTCTTAAAAGCATCCGTAGGCTTTGGAGGAAGTTGTTTTCAAAAAGACATTTTGAATTTAGTTTATCTCTGCAAGCATTTTGGTTTAGATGAAGTAGCCGAGTATTGGCACCAGGTGGTTAAAATAAACTACTATCAAAAAAATCGATTTGCTAGAAAAATAATTAGGGGATTAAACGGAACCGTCAATCAGAAAAAAGTAACCCTGTTGGGGTGGGCGTTTAAAAAAGACACCAACGACTCCAGAGAATCTGCAGCCATTTATGTTGCTGATATATTGTTAGAAGAAGGAGCCGAGCTACATGTTTTTGATCCTATGGTAAAAGAAGCTCGAATTCATCAAGATCTAATTACCCTTTGGGAGGCAAGAAACGGGTCTAATAAAGAAATAGCTTCCAAACTTAAGCGTTCTATTGTTCATCAGAATCATACTACAGCTTTAGACAGCTCTTTTGCAGCAGCAATTTTAACCGAGTGGGATGAATTTAAATCCTATGATTGGAATGCTATTGCAGAAAAAATGATGCAACCAGCAAAGATTTTTGACGGGAGGAATGTATTGGAATTAAACAAGAATATTAATCAATGTTTTATCGGAAAATAAAAAAAGAGATATTAATAAAAAAATAAAATATTATTTTTTGTTCAGAGGGGATTTAACTTCTCATGTGCACTTTTACACCAATTTGTGTGAAGTAGCTAACAATGAAAATGTCTCATTAAGAGCAATAACATTTCTCAATATTAAGAATTTTTTTATTCAATATAAACTAGTTAACCACTTCAGGAAAAATCATAATATTCAAATTTACCCATCCTTATTTCCGTACATATCTGAGGTTTTATTTTTTGGCCTTCAATTATTTTTTTATTCTAAAATAGTTGTTCACACAAAAAAAACAAATCCTAGACCTTTACTTTTATTGAAAAAATTTTCTAAAAAAATAAAATTGATTATTGATTTGGAGGGTGATCTTATTTTTGAAAAGGATTTTCTTCAATTAAATCCTTACAAGGATGAATTTTATAAAAATGATATTATTTCAATTACAAAAAACTTGGTTTCTCATAATAGACTTTTAGATAGGGTGGATAAAATAATTGTTTTGAACGATTCATTCAAGGCCATATTAGTAAAAAGAAATCGAAAACTGGAAGATAAAATTATAACATCTAATATACTCAGTTTTAGAAGGAACATATTTTGTTATGATGATAATCTTAGAAATAAATATAGATCTTTATTAAATTGTAATGAAGAACCTATTATTTGCTACATAGGTAATGCTTATTACAGTTGGCAAAATATATCAAAAACTATAAAATTATTTAAAAAAATAAAAGAATTAATTAATGTTAATGCCAAATTATTATTGCTTGTCCGATCAGTAGATCATCATATAGTTAGAGAATTTATTAAAAAAGAGAAAATCAAAAGTGAAGATCATATTTTAAAAAATGTAGATAATACTGAGGTCCTAGGATATTTAAATGCAGCTGATTTGGGTATTGTAATTAGAGATTTTCATCCAATGAATAGTATTGTAACTTCAGGTAAATTACTTGATTATTTAGGATCCGGTTTACCTGTAATTACAACCAGCATACTAGACAAGATTCCCAATGAAATTAAAAATCATGGATTTGGATATGTTATGGACGACATTAAATTAGAAAACATTAATATTAATGAGGTTAAATCCCTTTTAAATTTTGATTTGAATAAGAGAAAGGCAATAAGTAATTGGGCAAACCTTAATTTCTCACTTGAAGTTTCTGCAAAAAATTACATTCGATATTTAAAAAAACTAAAGCATTAAAAAATCAATAATTTTATCGGGTTTAACCTTTCTACAGATTGTTATAAATTTATCTTTTCAATTCTATGTATTAAGTCTGTATGGGGTTAATAATAGTCTGGATATATTTTTTGGATCAAACACCATAAATTTTATTATAGCTTCAATTGCAAGTAGTTCAATAAATTTTGCAGTGACACCATTTTTTTTCAACTATTACAATGACAAAGCAAAATTATTTGCTTTCGCATCTAACATTTTTAATGTTTTTTTGTTGTTGTTTATAAGTATAGCAATAACACAATTTATTTTTGCAGACATTATTGTCAAGTCATTATTGCCAGGTTTTTCATTAACAAACCTTGAACTAACAACAAAATTATTTAGATATCAAGCTTTCTTATCTATTATTACTATTTTGTCTTCAATACTTAAATCTCTTCACTATACTTTTGGAAATTTATATAGAACAATTATCTACCCTACAATTGGAACTGTTTTTCAAATTGTTTTTGTTTGGCTTATGAGTTATGAATACGGGTTATTTGCTTTATTATACGGACTAATGATTAGTCAATGTATAAATTTTATTTTGTTGTCTTTTCCTTTTATCAGAGAATATAAGTTTATTTTAAAAATCGATCATAATGTTAAAGATCTATTTAGCAAAATCATTCCGTTATTAATATCTTCTTCTTTTTCAAAATCAAACATCATCTTTGACAGGTTTTTTCTTTCTAAATTACAGGAAGGAAGTATGACTATTCTTCAATATGGGGAGAAAATTGTAAGAATAATTAGTAGTCTTTTAAATCAAGGAATAAGCATAGTTACACTTACAAAGTTTTCATTATATCAAAACAAAGACAATGAGTTTCAATATATGTTTTATAGTATTTTCAAACATTTAACCTTTATTATTTGTCCAGTTTTGATGATCAGCATTAATTATTCTGAAGACTTTTTTGAGATACTGAATCTCTCTAATAAAATTAGTTCAGCTAATATTAAAAATATTCACAATACATTTATAGCTTTTTTTGGAATTCTAGTAGGAGGTAGTTATAGTTCAAATATGGCCAATGCTTTTTATGCAAAGGGTTTAACAAAAATTATTTCAAAAACAACTGTTTTAATCCAATCGCTTGGATTTGTTTTAAAATTCATTTTATTTTTAAAATTCGGTTTTTGGGGACTTCCAATTGGAGCTTCAGTAGTTAGTATAATTAACGCAATAGTACTTTATTATCTATATTACAAATACATTTTTGAATATAGTTTAAAAATTTTGTGTAATTATTTTTTAAAAATCCTTCTTATTTCAATTGCAGCACTTTTTTTCGTAGAAATTTTAAAAATTCCAACCTTTGAGTTTTCACTTTTTAATTCAATTATAAATTCTATTTCTTATTTATGCATGTTTTTATTTTTTTCTTTAATATTTGAAAAAGATGTTTCTACATCAATTTTAAGAAAAATCAAACTAAATTTTAAAATATGGTAACATTTGTAGGAGATTTATTTTTAGGAAATCAGTCCTTCAAGATTGAAGATGAATTGCTAAAGAGCTATAATAGTAATGATTATTTTGTGGTTAATTTTGAGAATGTTTTTCATAATTCTATTTTAAAAAAGAGAATTGATAAATCTTCAAATCTAACTTTCAAAGAGTCTTCTTTTAAGTACCTAAATAGCTATATTCCGAATAAATTGATTCTCAACCTTGGCAATAACCATATTCATGATCTCGGACTAGAAGGAGTTAAGGGTACAATAAACTTGTTAGATAAATACAAGAATGTATACCATCTAGGTGTAGGTAAACTTCCCGATTTGCTGCAACCATTAATAATTAAATGTAATAATAAAAAAATCGCACTTTTATCTGTTTCAACTAATGAGCCAGAAGTAATGTCAATAATTGCTTCTAAAGATCAGATAGGTGTTCTAGATTATAAAACCCCCTTAATTTTAGATACTATAATTTGGTTTAAAAAACAAGTTGATTTTTTCATAGTTATTCCTCATTGGGGAAAAGAATACATGCCTTATCCATCAGTACAGCAGCGAAACTTAGCTTATGAGTGGATAGATGCTGGAGCTGATTTGATCGTTGGTCATCATCCGCACGTGATTCAGGGGAAAGAAATTTATAAGGAAAAGTCAATATATTATAGTTTAGGGAACTATATTTTCCCAAATTTTTATTACAAAGAAGGTGTTCTTCATGAATGGGAATTTCAAAATAACCAAAGTATAGGCCTTCAGGTTGCTTTTGCCGATAAAATCAGCATAACAGAGTCTGGCCTCTTTTTTGACACACACAAAAACATTTTATCTATGTCCAGCTCTTCGTTAGAAAAGTTCAAAACTAGATCAAAGGTTTTAGATTTAAAACTAGTATCTGCAAAAAAATATTTTGGCATTTGGCAACTATCGTTATATTCAACATTAAAAAAAGAATACTCTCTTTTTAATAAAGTGAAAAAGGTGTTTATAAAACATAAAAAATATTCTAGAGTAGAGTATCTTCTCAGAAGATTAATAAAAACCATTATCAAATGAATCTTTTAAATCTTAATTCTTTTTTAAAGTTTGGATATTTTATGGATTATAAATATACAGATTTTCAAGTTAACTTCACAAACTTTGATAAAAACAAATATTCTGGTTTTGAAGAGAAAGAGCTTGTTGAAATTGGTCAAAACCTTTGGTTCCAGACGATATCTAAACAAATAAGCAATAACAATCAAAATGTTGTTCCATTGAGTGGTGGCCTAGATAGTAGAGCTATATTAGGATCTTTATTAGAGCATAAAAATGCTTCGGAAATCCACACCTATACTTTTGGTACTCCAAACACTTTAGACTATGAAATTGGAAATAAAATAGCAAAATTATTAGGCACTAAGCACAAAAGCTTTCCTCTAAATGATTATGTATATAATACAAAAAATCTCGTAGAGATTTCCAATAGAATAGATAATCAGACATTACTTTTTTTACACCCCTCGGTAGAAAATCTTGATCTAAATTTTTCAGAATTTAACGTTTGGTCCGGTGCGATAATAGATGTTTTCTTTGGAAGACACAAACACCACAAGATAGCCAAAAACTTAAACGGAGGAATTTTAAATAGTATAAATGAAAATATTTACTCAAGGAGTGTCAATATGACTAATATACCAGATAGTGAACTTGCTGTTTTATTTGATTATGACTTTACTACCGAAAATTTATTAGGATATGAGTATGTTTTAGATATTTTAAATAGACAATTAAAATATATTGCACCTCATGTTTTGATGCGCGGATTTAATTATAAAACACTATTGGATGATAGCTTAATTGATTTTGCGTTGTCCCTCAATGAAAAATTCATCAATTACCAATACCTTTATAAGAAAATATTTTTGAAATCATTTCCCTACTTGTTTTCACTCCCATGTAAAACTTCTAACGGTATACCTCTAAATTCATCTCGAACAAAATTCTTTATGAATAATATTAAACAAGGCATGAAAAGTTTAGGTGGTATATTCAATAAAAATCATGTCAATCCAGGAGTTAATTATATTGACTTTAACATGGGTATAAGAGAAAGAAATGATTTAAAGAGTGTCATTTATGAAAACATTAATGACCTGAAATCAAGAAAAATTGTAGAATGGATAAACATAGAGAAAATATGGAAGGATCATATAAACAATAAAAATAATCATGGAGAGGCACTTTTAACTTTAGCATCTCTTGAAATTCATTTAAAAGCAGGAAAGAAATTATAAATAAAAGAAATATTGTTTTGAGCGTTTTTCAGATATAAATGCTTGTAACAATAGTTAAAAGATAAAAATTTAATATTATGGATTTGAAAATATTTGACGGTAAAATTCTTCTTATTACGGGAGGGACTGGGTCTTTTGGTCAGACAATTTTAAAAAAATTTCAAGAAATCAATTTTCAAGAAATTAGAGTTTTTTCGAGAGACGAAAAAAAGCAACATGATCTTCGAATTCAATTAAGTAATTCAAGAATTAAATTTTTTATAGGCGATGTTAGGGATGTTGATAGTGTTGAAAATGTAGTTAGAGGGGTTGATTATATATTTCATGCTGCAGCACTAAAACAAGTGCCTGCTTGTGAGTTCTTCCCTTTAGAGGCAACCAAAACAAATGTTATCGGGACAAGTAATGTAATTACTGCTGCCATCAAATATGGAGTTAAAAAAGTTATATGCTTAAGTACAGACAAGGCGGCTTACCCAATAAATGCCATGGGCATCTCTAAGTCCCTTATGGAAAAGATTGCAATTGCAAACTCAAGAAATTCAGATAATACGATAATTTGTGTAACTAGATATGGCAATGTTATGGCATCTAGAGGTTCTGTTATTCCTCATTTTATTGATCAAATAAAAAAGAATATGCCTTTGACTCTAACAGAACCCAAAATGACAAGATTTCTAATGTCCCTTGATGAAGCAGTTGATTTAGTCTTATTTGCTTTTATGAAAGGAAATACTGGAGATCTTTTCATTCAAAAGTCACCCGCTTCTTCGATTATAGATTTAGCTACTGCTGTTCAACAATTGTTCAAGTCAACAAAGAATATGATTGTGATAGGCAAGCGTCATGGAGAAAAAATGCATGAAACCCTAGCTACATCAGAAGAGTTAGCAAATGCGGAAGATATTGAAAACTATTATAGAATTTCTGCTGATACTAGAGATCTTAATTATAGCAAGTATTATATTGAAGGTAATCTAAATATCCAAAGCGATGAAGATTATAACTCATCCAATACTGTTCAACTAAGTGTAAACCAAATTAAAGAAAAGCTACTATCACTCGATTATATCAAGAATGAATTAGAAATTATATGAAAATAATAACAATAGTAGGAACTAGACCAGAACTAATAAAATTATCTGCAGTAATAAAGAAATTAGACGCTATTTCTAATCACTTACTAGTGCACACAGGTCAGAATTTTGATTTTGAACTTAATGAGGTCTTTTTTAAAGATTTGGAGATTAGAAGGCCAGATATTTTTTTAAATACTGCCAGAGATAATTTTGCTTACACAATTTCAGAGATTATATCTAAATCTTATGATGTTTTGGTTAAAGAGAAGCCAGATGCAGTTCTTTTGTATGGAGACACAAACAGTTGTTTGAGTGTTATTGTAGCAAAGCGATTAAAAATCCCTGTTTTTCATATGGAAGCCGGTAATCGTTGCTTTGACGAAAGAGTCCCAGAAGAGTTAAACAGAAAAATAGTAGACCATCTAAGTGATATCAACATGTCTATTTCTGATCATGCTAGGAGCTACCTTGAAAGAGAAGGGATATCACCAGATACTATCATAAAAATAGGATCTTCTATGCCTGAGGTTTTAAAGAATCAAAGAAGTAAAATAGATTCTTCAAAGATTCTTCAAGAATTAAAATTAGACAAAAAAGATTTTATTGTTGTTAGTTTACATAGAGAAGAAAATGTAGACAATCTTTCATCGTTGACAACAATAGTAGATTCAATTAATGAAATAGTTAAGATTTATAAAAAGAAAATCATTTTTTCGGTACATCCAAGAACCCAAAAAAAGCTAAAATTGTACGGATTAGAAAGTGAACTTATAAAAGATGTTATTCAATTAAAACCGCTGGGTTTTAATGATTACATCAAACTTCAAGAAGCATCATTTTGTGTGATTTCTGATAGCGGAACCATTTCTGAGGAAAGCTCTATTTTAAAGTTTCCTGCAATTACAATCAGACAGTCTCATGAACGACCTGAAGCTATGGATGAGGGTACAATTATAATGACAGGTTTTGATAAACAGAATATAATTGATTCTGTAAAAATCATTACTAGCTTGAAAGTTGAAAATGTTAACACAGCACAAGATTATAAAGCGAAAAACATTTCGGACAAAGTCGTTAAGATTATTTATTCATATGTGCATTATGTAAATAGGAATGTATGGAAAAAGTTTTAATACTCGGTAATAAAGGTATGTTAGGGCATGTCTTGTATGAAATTCTTCAATCTAAAACGTACACAAAAAAGTATGAAGTTATTGGAGTTAATAGATTGAAAATTAATACTGATCAGAATTCCTTTAACATAGACGTGCAAAATTTTGATAAACTGGAAAAACTTATTGAAATTCAACAACCAAAGTATGTTGTAAATTGTATCGGTATCTTAGTTCAAGATTCCATAGCTTACCCGAGCTTAGCTATTAAAATAAATTCATTATTACCACATGTTTTAAATGAATTAAGTTTTAGATATAATTTTAAATTGACACATATTAGTACTGACTGTGTGTTTGACGGTAAAAAGGGTAATTATAAAGAATATGATAAAAAAACAGAAACAAATTATTATGGTTTAACAAAAAACTTGGGTGAAATTGATAATAATAAAAACTTAACAATTAGGACGTCCATAATTGGTCCAGAATTAAAAACTACACCAACTGGTTTGTTTAATTGGGTTTTGAGTAAAAAAAGAAAATTCATAGACGGATATTCTAATGTCATTTGGAGTGGTTTAACTACAATTGAACTTTCAAAATTTATCATTTGGTCATTCAATAAAGACTTAGTCGGTATCATTCATGCTACTAATAGTGAAAGTATAAGCAAGTATGATCTAATTGATATCATCAACTCAACTTTCAATTTAGATATAAAACTGAATAAGGAATTGAATAAGTCGGTAAACAAAACCTTAATAAATAATATAGTAGAAGATTACACCTTCCCGACATATACTCTAATGATTGAAGAAATGAAAAATTGGATAGATAGCTCTAAAGAATATTAAAACCCTTTAATTGAATAAAAATGAATCAAGCAGAACTTAAAAAATTATCAAAAAGCCTTTCAGACAAAATTAAAAAGTCTAGGTTAAATTCTTCTTTTCAAGAAAATCCTTTCAAACATTGTGTTATTGACGATTTTTTCGATGAATCTCTTGCCTTCAAATTTTTAAATGCATTTCCCTCTTTGGATGACAAAATATGGGATGTAACTAATGATGAAAATATTGAAGTAAAGTATAGAACTACTTTTGAGTCAGAATTTGATATTCCTGATGATTTGATTATAGCTTTTAGAGTATTTAATTCAGCCCCTTTTTTAAAATCCATTTCCGAAGCTTTTGATATCCCTAAATTATTATCCGACCCATATTATACTGGAGGTGGATTAAATATTACCGAAAAAGGAGGTCTTCTGGATGTTCATGTTGATGGTAATTATCACGATGCCTCCGGACTTAATCGTAGAATAAATGTAATTTTTTATTTAAATCCAGAATGGGAAAACGGATGGGGAGGCGAATTTGGACTTTACAACGAAGACGGAACTGAATTAATTAAGAAAGTTGCTCCATTGTTCAATAGATTGATTATTTTCGATACGCATGATAAAAGCTTTCATGGTCTTCCGGACCCATTAAATTTCCCAGAAGGTAAAAACCGAAAATCTATTATTTTGTACTTTTATACAAAGGACCTAAGAAAACCTGAGCATAACATTTACGAAGCCCCACATTCTGCATTGTGGGTAAAAAAAAATATTAATGACAAAAGAGGTAATAAATTAAGACCCTTTAAATAATGTAAAAACTTCTTCTATTAATCTAAAAATAAAAGTTAGTTACACTAATAAATAATTTTAAAGTCCGAAAACTTATTCATTCTGTTATTTGTCAAAATTAACTACCTCAAATGAAATTAATCTATTTTTCTAATTCAGTATTATTATCAAAAAAAGCCAATTGCATTCAGGTCATGAAAATGTGTGAAGCTTTTTCAAATAATTTTGATGAGGTTACTTTATATGCGTATTCAGAGGAAAAATCTATTGAGGGTGTTCACGAGTTTTACGGAGTTCAGAATAATTTTTCAGTTAAATTATATCAATACAGAAAAAGTAGGGTAAATAGGGTTTTAAACTCAGTTTCAACACTCCTAAAATTATCTAAAAATAATAAAAATGAAACTGCAATTTATTGTAGAGAAATTTTTTCGACATTTTTCGCTTCTGTTTTTAGATTTAAAAACGTCTTTGAAATTCATAATCTACCTTCTAGAAGAGTTCAATTTTTAGTTAATTATATTTTTAAGTCTAAAACTAACCTTCTGAATATTACTATATCTAATAATCTGAAGAATAAACTCGAGGAACTATATAATCCGAAAAATCCAATATATGCATTTCATGATGGTGCCTCAATTGCAAATGAAAGCTTTACAAACCCACCCAAATTTTATGATAAATCTAATTTTAATATTGGATATGTAGGTCATTTATATAAAGGAAGGGGTATTGAATTAATCATTGATTTGGCGAAGAAACTTCCCGAATTTAGCTTTCAAATTGTTGGAGGAGAAAAAGAAGATCTAGATAGGTTATCGAATAATTCTCCAAAAAATATTTTTTATCATGGATTCGTAGCTCCAAAGGACACTCCTAAATATCGGTATTTCTCAGACATCTTACTTATGCCATATAAAAAAGGCCTTGCTTCTGAAGGTAGTTCAGCTGATACTTCACCTTGGATGTCCCCCATGAAATTGTTTGAATATATGTCAAGTTCTAAGCCAATCATATCAACTGATTTACCTGTTTTAAGGGAAATTTTAAGCAAGGAAAATTCTATTCTTGTTCCTTATGACGTAATTGAGTGGGAAAAGGCTATTTTAAAAATTTATAAGGACAGAGAATATGGAGAATTATTAGCAAAAAATTCATTTGCTGATTTGAAATCTAAATATACTTGGATAAAAAGATCAAAGTCAATTAGTGAATTAATTAAAAAACGTTTTTGATGACAATATTAATCACCGGAGCAGCTGGCTTCATAGGCGCTAACTTATGCGAGTATATGATTGAAAAAGGATATACCGTTATCGGTTTAGATAACTTTGCTACTGGGCACGCTTACAATCTCAATAAATTTAAAGAGCATCCCAATTTCTCGTTTATAGAAGGAGACATTCGCGTTTTGGCTACCTGCTTAAAAGCAACTGAAAAGGTAGATTATGTTTTACATCAGGCAGCATTGGGTTCAGTTCCTAGATCTATACTAGATCCAATAACCACGAATGAGGTAAATGTTAATGGTTTTTTAAATATGCTAGAAGCTAGTAAGCAAAATAACATTAAACGATTTGTATACGCAGCTTCATCATCTACTTATGGAGATTCAAAGGCATTGCCTAAAGTTGAAAAAAACATAGGAAAGCCTTTATCGCCCTATGCGATTACTAAGTATGTAAACGAACTTTATGCGGATATTTACAGCTCAGCTTATGGACTACAAACTATTGGTCTTAGATATTTTAATGTCTTTGGGAGAAGACAAGATCCAAACGGTGCCTATGCAGCAGTAATTCCAAAATTTGTAGGACAATTTTTAAAAGGAGAATCACCTCAGATTAATGGGGATGGTTCTTTTTCACGTGATTTTACCTATATAGACAATGTAATTCAAATGAATCATTTGGCAATAACAACCAAAAATTCCAGAGCAATTAACCAGGTTTATAATACGGCAGTTGGGGATCGAGTTACGATTTTAGAAATGACAAAATTAATCCGTGAAGGTCTTTCTCAATTTGACCCTTCCATAAGAAAAATTGAAATTAAATTTGGTCCTGACCGAAATGGAGATATTCCACATTCACAGGCAAGCATAAAAAAGGCACAAAATTTATTAAACTACAACCCAACTCATACGTTTGAAAAAGGGTTAAAAGAATCATTAACTTGGTATTATAACAATTTAAAATAATGAAAGACCTCAAAATCGCAATAATCGGACTAGGCTATGTTGGGCTTCCCCTAGCAGCAGCTTTTGCATCAAAACACCAAGTGATTGGTTTTGATATCAATCAAAAGAGAATAACAGAATTAAACAAAGGCTTAGATTCAACCAATGAACTAACACCCGAACAACTAAACAAAGTAATAGGAAGTTCTTTAAAGCTAACCACAGTTCTCGAAGATGTTTCCGATTGCACAACCTTCATCGTTACTGTTCCAACACCTGTAACTGCAAGCAAAAGTCCAGACCTCACTCCAGTGATTAAAGCAACGGAATCAGTCTCTAAAGTTCTTAAAAAAGGAGATACGGTCGTGTATGAATCTACAGTATACCCTGGTGTAACAGAAGAAGTGTGTGTTCCGATTCTGGAGGAGAATACCGGTTTAAAATTCAACGAAGATTTTTTTGTAGGTTATAGTCCGGAGCGAATAAATCCAGGAGATAAAAAACATACCATTACTAAGATTACAAAAGTGGTGTCTGGTTCAACTCCCGAAACACTTAAAGATCTTTCCGAACTGTACGGATCAATCATAGAAGCAGGAATATACGAAGCACCAACCATAAAAACTGCTGAAGCTGCAAAGGTCATTGAAAACACACAAAGAGACATCAATATTGCTTTTGTAAACGAACTGTCTATTATCTTCAGTAAGATGGGAATAGATACCCACGAGGTACTCAAAGCTGCAGGGACAAAGTGGAATTTTTTAAATTTCTTCCCTGGACTTGTAGGAGGTCACTGCATCGGAGTAGACCCCTATTATTTAGCATTCAAATCGGAAGCATTGGGATACACTCCTGAAATGATTTTAGCAGGTAGAAGAATTAATGATTCCATGCCTACTTTTATTGTAAGTCAGATTGTAAAACAGCTCTTAAAGCAAAATAAAACAAGTCAAAACGCAAAGGCATTAATTCTAGGAGCAACCTTCAAAGAAAATTGCCCTGATTTAAGGAATTCAAAAGTAGTAGATGTTTATAAAGAACTCAGTGAATTTGGATTCTTGGTAGATGTTTTTGATCCAGAGGCAGACGCTGCCATTTTTGTAAAAGAATACGGTTTCGACAAACTAAAAGAAATATCCAACCACGAATACGATGTAGTTATTTTGGCAGTTGCTCACGATAGTTTCAAAACAATTAATCCAAAAGATTTAATCGTGAAAGAAGGGGTTGTGTTTGACGTAAAAGGGTTTTATAAAGACCCTGATTTCTTATACCTTTAATTTATTGTTTTGAAAACACTCATTCACATCATTCCGACGCTACAAAATGGAGGTGCAGAAACTTTACTTTCTAGGCTTGTTGAGGAATTTTCAGTGAGCGGAGTCATGCAATATGTAATTACACTTCAAGGAGCAACTAATGACTTCCACTACACCAAAATAACAAAGTACGCAAAGGTTTTGGATTGGAAGAATGATCCCAGTTTAGTTGATCAAACCATTCTTAAAAACTCAGATGCACCCATGTTGGCTTGGATGTATTCTGCCATTCTTTTTTCTCATAAACTTAAGCGTCGTCTCAAAACTCAAAACCCAATTACTTGGAACATCCGTCATTCTAGCTTTAGATGGAATCAGCTATATCAAAAGGCAGCTTTATTTGGATTTGCTGTTTGGTCTCATTTAAAAGACCCTAAGATTATTTATTGCTCTTACAGTTCTAAGGAAGTTCATGAAAAGTATTTTTTCTCAAAGAAAAACAGAACGGTTATTCAAAATCGATTGGCCAAAAAAATGATGTCGCTGTCATCGGAATTTCTGTCAGAAGAGAAACCTTTCTTACTTTATGTAGGTAGGTATGATCCTGTAAAAGGACCCGATAGATTAATTAAAATAGCCCAAGAATTTTTTAAAAATAAGGAAAGCTACAGCTTGACAATCGCAGGAAGTGGATGGGAAGATGCGATGATCCCTCAAGACCTTAAGGGCAAAGTTTTACTGGCTGGAAACGTGAGTAATATAAGTGAACTATACCAGCAAGCCGTTGTTTTACTCTTCACTTCTTATACAGAAGGCTACCCCAATGTGTTGGTTGAAGCTTCAGCTTCCGGAACTCCCATCGTAGGCTTTAAAGCAGGAGACTCTAAGTTAATTTTAGACGCTTACGATCTAGGGTACAGTGAAGATACTCAAGCTGAATTTATCAATCGCTTAGATAAATTAACTAACGAGTTACCTTCGAAAGATCAAAAAATACGGGCAGCTCAAAAGCAAATAAAGCAATTAGATTTCTCTCTTACGGTTACTGAATATAAGGAGTTTATTACACCCTAAGATTTACTATCTTTACTAAGTGAAAAAGTTAATCCGAATCACTACAGTTCCCTTATCTCTAGAAAAATTATTAGAGAACCAACCCCATTTTTTTAGCAAGTACTTCGATGTTACCCTAGTTTCCTCGGATAAAGAAAAATTAGAGGAAATTGCAAACGAACAAGGGGTAAAATATTTCCCCTTAGAAATAACCCGAAAAATAACTCCATTACAAGACTTTAGATGTTTAATTCAGTTGGTTAGTTTTTTGCGTCAAGAGAATCCTTATTTTGTTCATAGCCAAACCCCTAAAGCGGGAATTATAGGAATGCTCGCAGCCTATATAGCACGAGTTCCTGTACGCATGCATACGGTTGCAGGATTACCTTTAATGGAAGCGACCGGTTTTAAAAGAATACTCCTGAACCTGGTCGAGCGCATAACTTATTTTTGCGCAACTAATGTTTACACAAATTCAAAAGGGCTTGAAATTTTTATAAACGAAAATAACTTTTGTGATAAATCAAAACTAAAAACACTTGGCTCGGGGTCATCCAATGGAATTGACACTGCTTACTTCAATCCAGAAGAGGTTACTGAAACCCAGAAAGCGAACCTCAAGAAAGAACTGAATATTGAGACTACAGACTTTGTTTTCTCTTTTGTAGGACGCTTGGTTGGTGACAAGGGAATCAACGAATTGATTCAAGCTTTTGTTGCGATTTCAAAAAAAAACCCATCCGCAAAGCTCATATTAGTTGGACACACAGAAGCAGATTTAGACCCACTTCTTCCGGAAACACTTCGTAATATAGAATTCAATGAGAACATAATCGAGGTAGGTTTTCAAAAAGACATCCGACCCTATCTAGCACTAACTAATGTTTTTACTTTTCCGAGTTATCGAGAAGGGTTTCCTAATGTAGTGCTCCAGGCAAATGCAATGGGAATTCCATGTATAGTCTCGGATATTAATGGGTGTAATGAAATAATAAAAGAAGGGGAAAACGGCATAATTATTCCCACTAAAAACAGTGAAATTTTGCAACAAAAAATGGAATTATTACTTGAAAAAAGTAACCTTTTTAAGGCATCTAAGGCGGAGATTCGTAAAGGAATAAGCGCTAAATTTCAAAGAGAAGTTTTGTGGAATTTATTGTTAGAAGAATATAAAACATTGGAAAATAATGTATAGGAGTTTCATAAAGCCAGGATTCGATTTTTGTTTTGCATTTTTAATCATGTGCATTACATTACCCCTGTTATTTATTTTGGGTTTCCTTTTATTTCTACAAAACAGCGGGACTCCACTTTTTAGTCAAGTCCGACCGGGTTTGAAAGAAAAACTATTTACCATTTATAAACTCAAAACCATGCAAGACACCCGAGATGATCAAGGTGTTTTATTACCCGATAATCAACGCATAACTCCTTTGGGTAAAATCATCAGAAAATTATCTTTAGACGAACTCCCACAATTTTGGAATGTACTAAAGGGAGACATGAGCTTTGTTGGGCCACGGCCTTTATTGCCAGAATACTTACCTTTATACAATAAAAAGCAAAAAAACCGACACAACCTAAAGCCAGGAATAACAGGTTGGGCTCAGGTAAAAGGAAGAAATACAATAAGTTGGCATCAAAAATTTGAGTATGACCTTTGGTATTTAGAAAATCAAAGCTTTATCTTAGATTTGAAAATACTGCTGTTTACTGTGGGTAAAATATTCAAGACTCAAGAAGTTAATGCTTCGGGTCTAAACACAATGGAGCGATTCAATGGAAACAACTAAATACATTCTTATAGGTGGAGGGGCTCATGCCCGAGTAATCTCTAGTATTGTTGAAGCACAAAAGGCAGCAACTGTTGTTGGTCTTTTTGATTCCAACTCAGAAGTTAAATCACTAGATGGAATTGAAAATTTTGGAACGTATACTGCTGATTCATTTCCAAATTCCCGCGCAATTATAGCCATAGGGAACAATCAGATTCGCGAAAAATTAGCTTACCAAATAATACATAATTTTGGTGTTTTACTTCACCCGACTGCGAGTATAGATCGCATAAGCTCAATCGATGAAGGGACGGTTGTAATGCACCATGCCGTAATCCAAAGAGGAACAACGGTTGGAAAACATGTTATAATTAATACATCTAGCAGCATTGACCACGATTGTAAATTGGAAGATTTTGTGCACATAGCACCTAACGTAACCCTTTGCGGAGGAGTTCATGTAGGCAAAGGAACCCTAATTGGAGTCGGTTCTGTCGTTTTGCCTCAAGTAAAAATTGGAGCCAACGTAACTGTAGGAGCAGGAACAGTAGTTACTAAAAACATACCAGACGGTTCAACGGTTATTGGTAATCCAGGAAAAATAATCGATTCAAATGGGGCAATCTAAAATATGGCTTTCCTCTCCCCATATGGGGACTGAGGAACTTAAAAATGTTCAAGAAGCTTTTGCAACTAATTGGGTTGCTCCAGCTGGCCCTTTTATCAATCAATTCGAAAAAAACCTTTCAGATTATACCAAAGCAAAACATACGGCGGTAGTTCAATCTGGAACAGCAGCAATACATCTAGCACTTCGACTACTAGATGTTGCAAAAGATGATGTTGTATTGTGCCAGTCGTTTACTTTCATTGGATCTTCGAATCCAATTGTATATCAACAAGCTCAACCGGTCTTTATAGACTCAGAAAGTGAAACTTGGAATATGTGTCCCAAAGCCCTTGAAATGGCAATAGAACACTTCTTAAAACTTGATAAAAAACCGAAAGCCATCATCGTTGTTCATCTCTATGGGATGCCCGCCAAGATGAAAGAAATAATTGCAATTTCTAAACGGTACGATATTCCTATAATTGAAGATGCTGCAGAAGCATTAGGGTCAACAATTGATGGGTATTCTTGTAGTTCCTTTGGAACTTTCGGAATTTTAAGTTTCAACGGGAATAAAATAATAACAACTTCGGGTGGAGGTGCCCTCCAATCTAATGATGAATCTATCATTGCTAAGGCGCGATTTTTAGCCACACAAGCCAAAGATAACGCTCCGCATTACCAGCATTCGACAATAGGATATAATTACAGAATGTCGAACATCGCGGCAGCCATTGGAGTAGGTCAACTTGAAATTTTAGATCAACGGGTACAGGCTCGTCGTGCCAATCATGCTTTTTATGAGGACCTTTTTAAAGAGGTAGAAGGAGTTAGTTTTCTTAAAGAACCAAATGGGTTTTTCTCCAATCGATGGCTAACATGCATTGTCTTTGATCAAGATAAAAACCATAAATTAAATCCTGATAAATTTAGACTCCATCTGGAACAAGATAATATTGAAAGTCGTCCTTTGTGGAAGCCGATGCATTTACAACCTATATATAAAAATGAACTTTATTTTGGAGGTCAAGTTGCAGAACAGCTTTTTGAAAAGGGATTATGCTTACCTTCGGGTAGTAATTTAACGAAGCAAGAGAAAGATAGAATTCAAAGCTCAATTTTCAGCTTTCTAGACCAATAATCATAAACACTTTATGTTCGATAGGATTTTCAAATACCATTACTCAAAAAAATACGCCTATGTATTGGATGGGATTTGCCTTTTTCTTGCCATTGAGGTCTTGATGTATCTGAACGGATCTAATTTGGTTATCCGTTCACTTTCCGACAAAAGTATTTTCATAGCACTAGCATTGACTTGCTTAACCCTATTAAGAGGATACCGAATGCTACTTCGTTTTACTACCTTTATTGATATTGGTAAAATCACCATGGGTCTGGCATTGACCCTTGCTATTTATGCTTTTTATGTTAAAGCAAACACACGAGCACACTACAACTATCTACTGCTTTTATTTTATTTTAGCCTTTCTTTTTTATCCTTATATCGACTCATTGTAAGACTTCTATACGCGCGAGTTTCCAAAGAACAAAAACTTACTGCTACTATTTTATTTGGAGCTGGGATCAACGGATTAATGGCAAAGAGAGCACTAGACGACAGTAACTCTGTCAACGTTATAGCCTTTATAGATGATGATAAAACTAAAGTAGGAAGAAGCATCGAAGGAATATCTGTACTTGCTTTAGACGAAAATCTTAAAAAAATCGTGGAGCAACGCAATATTGATCAAGTCATCATCACCACAGATAAAATTTCTCAGAAGAGAAAAAATCAAGTTTTCGAGTTTTTTAAATTACAAGGAGTTAAGATTTTTACAGTCCCTGCGATTGATCAATGGGCAAATAGTCAAGGAATTGTCGGTAATCTGAAACCCATTATTATCGAAGACTTGTTAAAACGCGACGCAATAGATATTGACCTTCAAAAAAACGTGCTGCAATATCAGGACAAAACCATTTTAGTTACAGGAGCTGCGGGTTCAATTGGAAGTGAGATTGTTCGTCAGTTATTAAAATTTAAGCCCTACAAACTCATTCTACTTGATCAAGCCGAAACGCCATTGTTTGATTTAAAAAATGAACTACTAAATAAGAAGCAGTCAACACAGTTCGAGTTTTTATTACGCTCTGTATCCAACCGATCTTCAATTGAACAGATTTTTAAAACACATAAAATAGATGTTGTATTTCATGCTGCAGCTTATAAGCATGTTTATATGACCGAGTCTACTCCGTCAGCAGCAGTATTGAATAATATTTTAGGGACTAAAAATGTTGTAGACACCGCAATAAAAAATAACGTTGCTCATTTTGTAATGGTTTCTACAGATAAGGCTGTGAATCCCTCTAATGTTATGGGGGCATCCAAAAGGATCGCTGAAATGTATGTTGCTAATCAAGCAGAATCAACCCAAACCCAACTGATTACAACGCGTTTTGGGAACGTTTTGGGGTCCAACGGGTCTGTTGTCCCTATTTTTAAAGAGCAAATAGCCAAGGGAGGTCCAGTAACCGTTACTCATCCCGAAATCACACGATTTTTTATGACCATAACTGAGGCCTGTCAATTGGTACTTGAAGCTGGAGCTACGGGTACTGGTGGAGAAATCTATGTGTTTGACATGGGAGAGCCGGTTAAAATTAAAGACCTGGCTGTAAGTATGATTCGTTTATCTGGATTGATTGAAAGCCAAGACATTAAAATAGAATATTCTGGTCTGCGACCAGGCGAGAAGCTTTACGAAGAACTACTTACCGATAACGAAAATTTAAAACCTTCGCACAATGAATTGATATATATTGCTCAAAAGGAAACCTTCGGTCAGGATAAAATTGAACAAATACAGCAATTAATTTCGGAAGCAGAATTTGGGAAATCTAATGAAATTTTGGTGCAACAAATGAAGAATATTGTTCCTGAATTCAAGTCAATGAATTCTTCTTATGAGTCGCTAGACATAGATTAAGGTAGCTCGGGATTCATTATTTAATCCATTCATTTATTAATGTTGTCTTGAAGATGAAGCATTAAAAAGTCGATATCTAGATAAAATGTGTTGGAGGGTTTGGTAATCAACAATAAAACTGTAAATTTGCAGTCTTAAAATAAATAACATGTACGCAATCGTAGAGATAGCAGGGCAGCAATTTAAAGTTGCAAAAGATCAAAAAGTCTATGTACATCGTTTACA
>Ga0209716_1001234_pt1 | contig 20098 bp, 20 predicted proteins | sample COGITO_mtgs_1205_FD_184811 | JGI IMG/M metagenome (GOLD analysis project Ga0209716, IMG submission 184811) | Pelagic marine microbial communities from North Sea - COGITO_mtgs_120531 (SPAdes) (version 2) | ecosystem: Environmental > Aquatic > Marine > Epipelagic ...
CACAAGCCTCATCTAACATTGAGTATACATTTTCAAAACCTGAAGATTCTCCATCATAGGGATCTGGCACACTCCGGTTCTGATTAGGATGAGCTTCATTTAAAATTAACTTTATTTTAGAAATATCCAAATCAGTTCTAGCCAGCAAAAGTAAATGGTCATAATTACTTTGATCCATGGCAAAGATCCTATCGAATGTATCAAAATCTTTGACTGAAACTTTTCTTGCTCTTTGACTGCTGATATCCAATCCATATTTGGCGGCAACATTTATGGAACGCTGATCTGGTTTATTTCCTATGTGATAGGCTGCGGTACCTGCAGAATCTACAAAAACACTCTCAGGACTTGTTTTTGATTTTAAAATTCCCTCCGCCAAAGGTGAACGACAGATATTACCTAAACAAACCATCAATATTTTTTGCATCTATTAATTCTGTAAAACAAGGGTATTTATTAGTCTTAGAATGGAAAATTTCCGTTTAAAATGTCAATTTTTTAGTAAGGTCGTCTACATACTTTCTAAATTGCTTATCAGTTTCTGTTAAGTTATCAACAGTTTTACAAGCGTGCAATACAGTAGCGTGATCTCTTTGCCCAATTTGATTACCAATACTCGCCAAGGAGGTTTTAGTCAATCTTTTTGCAAAGAACATTGCTAATTGTCTTGCCTGAACAATATGACGTTTACGGGTTTTGGATTGGAGCGTCGCTACATCCATATCAAAATATTTAGAGACTTCTTTTTGTATGTAATCTATAGAAACTTCTTTTTTGGTGTTTTTTACAAATTTATCTACGATCTGTTTTGCCAATTCTAGAGAAAACTCTCTTCTATTAAAAGAAGCTTGAGCAATCATAGAGATGATGACCCCCTCTAATTCTCGTACGTTTGATTTAATATTTTTAGCAATGTATTCTACGATATCGTCTGGCATTTGCACGCCATCTCTAAATAGTTTATTTTGAAGAATAGAAATCCTAGTTTCGAAATCTGGAGCTTGTAATTCAGCAGATAGCCCCCATTTAAAACGAGACAATAAACGCTGTTCAATATCTTGCATATCTACTGGTGCCTTGTCTGATGTCAATATCACCTGTTTCCCATTTTGGTGTAGGTGGTTAAAAATATGAAAGAAAACATCCTGTGTTCCTGCTTTACCCGAGAGAAATTGAACATCATCAATGATTAATACATCAATCATTTGATAAAAATGAATAAAATCATTTCTTGTATTTGATTTTACTGAATCAATGAACTGTTGTGTAAATTTTTCGGAAGAAATGTACAACACAGTTTTGTCAGGGTATTTATCTTTAATATCAACGCCTATAGCATGAGATAAGTGTGTTTTACCCAAACCAACTCCTCCATAAATTAATAAGGGATTGAAAGAGGTTCCACCTGGCTTATTGGCTACTGCCATTCCAGCAGATCGAGCCAACCTGTTTGAATCTCCTTCAACAAAATTATCAAAATTATAATTTGGGTTTAATTGTGATTCTATTTTTACTTTTTGTAATCCTGGAATTACAAAAGGATTTCTCAGTTCTCTTTTATTAGATTCTAAAGGAATCGTAACTTTTTGCGATTTAAGTGGGTCTCTGTTGGAACTTGGAATTTTAACAATTTGAGGTCTATTACTGCTGTAATTATTCTCCATCTTAACATCATAAATCAATTTGGCATCAGTTCCTAATTGTTTTACGAGTGCAACCCTTAATAATTTAATATAATGTTCTTCTAACCATTCATAAAAAAACTTACTAGGCACTTGAATCGTTAATGCTTCTCCCGAAATTTTTACTGGCTTTATAGGCTCAAACCAAGTTTTATAAGCCTGTGGTTTTATGTTGTCTTTTATAAAAAGAAGACACTCATTCCAAACTGAGTCAGCAGTTAAAGTCATTTAGCTAGGATAAATTTAAAAGTTTTTTATTTCGTTTAAAAATGGTTAAATATTACCATTATCTAGGGTTACACAAAAGTGTGAATAAAATTCAGTATAAAAAAATTAATTTGCTATTGATTATTAATTATTTTTTACGTAACATATCAAAAAAATAAAATTCAGTGAAGTTGCAAAAATTCATTACCAAAACAAGAATTCGATATTCAGAAACCGACCAAATGGGAGTGGTTTATCACGGAAACTACGCACAGTTTTTTGAATTAGGAAGAACGGAATGGCTTCGTTCTCTAGGGATCACGTATAAAGACATGGAAAACAATGGAATAATACTCCCTGTAATTTCATTACATTGTGATTTTATCAAATCTGCCCTCTATGATGATGTACTAACCATAGAAACGTTTCTTAAAAAAACTCCACTTGTAAAGATTGCGTTTAATTATGAAATTAAAAATCAAAATGAGGAATTAATTTGTACAGGAAATTCAGTGTTAGCTTTTATGAACAGCAAAACAATGAAACCGATGCGATGTCCTGATTATTTATTAAACAGTTTGAAAATATAAGAGATCATTTCTTTTCCACTTTTGTTGAATTCAATACGAAACGTTACTTCATTTTAATTTCAACTTGATACAAATTTTTAAAAATAGTAAAAATAGTTTCTGAATCCTTTTTTCGAACAGAAATCTCGTATTCACAATTCATTTCTAATTGTTGACGAACAATCTGTATTTTTTTCTCTCTAATAATTCTCATTACCGTGTTCATTAAACTATAATTAAACGTTATTATGAAGAAAGTATTTATTGTTTTTTCTATAACATTTGAAGCTTCTAAGGTAATTTTTGCAGATGTTTTATATGCAGAAATCAAACCACCAACACCGAGTTTAACCCCTCCAAAATACCGCACACTAACAACCAAAATATTGGTTAACTGAAACGATTGAATTTGACCATGGATAGGGATACCTGCAGAATTATTTGGCTCACCATCATCATTTGCTCTGAATCTAATTTCCGAGACTCCTAGTTGATAAGCGTAACAAAAATGACGCGCAGAATGATGTTTTTTTTTCAAAACCTCCAAACAGTCTTTTACATCACCTTCAGATAGAACAGGAAAAGCATAACCAAAAAACTTACTTGCTTTCTCTTTGTGTAGCGTTTCTTTCGAAGGGACGTGTATTGTCCTGTAAGTGTCACTTAACATTAGGCCAAGGTGACTAAAATAATTCCTAGAATTGCTAAAATAACCCCAATTTTATTTTTAATGCTAAAATGTTCTTTAAACAAAATCAAACCTACAATAGAGGAAACGATTACAATTGCTACATTATTCAAAGTAAAAAGGGTAGAGCTTTCAAACCCGTCTGTTTGAAGTGCTTTGATTAAAAAAACTATAGAATAATAATTAGGAACTCCCAAAATAATCCCAGCAATTATATTTTTAAACCCGAAAGAACTTCTTTTTTTGAAGGCTTTTATTCCCAAGATTATAGTTCCAAAAAAAGCTGCAATTGCAAATAAACTTCCTGAAAAAACGGCAACCTCTTCCTTTGGAACAAAATGTACCTCAATATACTTTAAAGAAGTATCAATGATTCCTGAACCAAAAAAAAGCAACATAGGAAAAAGTAATCCAACTTTTTTAAAAGCATCTTCATCCTCTTTAATCGAGGCCAGATACACCGCAATTAAAGCAATAACAATACCTGCTATTTTCAGGAAATTAACAGATTCATTATAAAGAAGAATTCCAAAAAATATAGGAATCACTACAGACATTTTTCCTGAAATTGAGGCAACAGAAATTCCATTTTTCTGGGCTGTCATAGCCATTACAAAAAATATCGAAACAAACATTGCTCCTAAAAATAATGCTCCATAAAACCAGGGTTGATCGGGAATCTCTGAAATCAGAATCGTCTTTTCTGAAGATAGAAATCCTAAAATAAAAGCAACTATGTAATTGACTACAATGGCTTTTAAAGTATCAATTTTAAAAATACCAAAGTATTTAAATATGACAAATAAACCTGTGGAAAAAAGAATACTTAAAAATAAATATATCAAAATAAATGTTGTTTTTTAATGAATAATTGAGTTACATCCTCTTGGTGAGGTATTAAATTCCAAGTATGGATTCCCATGGTACCAGCCGCAGCAGTATTTTCTTTTAAATCATCTATGAATAAGGTTTCTTCAGCTATTAAATTATTTTCATTTAAAGCAAACTCATAAATTTCATTGTCGGGTTTCCTTAAATTAATCTCATGAGATAAATAAAATTGCTCAAAACAATTTTTGAACTCCTTATATTGTTTTAAACCCCAATTGTTTTGAATCCATGAAATATGCAAATCGTTGGTATTACTCAATAAAAACAATCTGTATTTTTTACTTTTGTAAAGTTTTTTTAAAAAAGAAAATCTGTTTCGAGGAAAATTTAATAAAATAGAATTCCATGCGAAAACTAATTCTGAAACAGAAACTCCAAACTGAGAAGAAAAGAAATTTGTGAATTCTTGAGTAGACATCAATCCTTTTTCATATTGATGAGCAACAGCAATCAATTGATCCGAAACACCTGGAACTCCTAATTTTTGTAATTCTCTTTGGGGTGCTTTTTTATCTAAATTGATAAAAATATCGCCAAAATCAAAAATAATATTCTTAATCATTTACATACCTTTTTAACACATCTGTATGAACATCCATTTGTTCGCATAAAGACCTGTTTAAATTAGGAGACGGAATGCCTTCTTTAAATTCTTTATCACCTATAAAAACCCTCGCTTCATCCCACAAATTTTCATCTATAAAGGTTTGTAATGTTTGCAAACCTCCTTCTACAATAACGGATTGAATGTGATTTTCTTGCAATACTTTACAAATTTGAATGGCAATGTTTTTCGAAAAATTAATCTCTTCAAAAACTAGCTTCTCTTTACGTTGTTGTGGCTTCATCCCTAATCCTGTGATCACTATTGTTTGTATACTCGCATCAAAAATAGTGGCTGTTTTGGGAATTCTCAAATTTCTATCTAGTACAATCCTCACAGGATCTTGACCAATCCAACTTCTTACATTTAATTTTGGATTGTCGTCAATTACAGTAGAGGTGCCTACCAAAACTGCATGTTCTTTACTTCTCCATTGATGAACGAGTTGTTGTGAGTATTGATTTGAGATCCAAACAGGTTCTTGTTTCTCTTTTGAAAGAGGAGCGATAAAACCATCTTTAGTTTCAGCCCATTTTAGAATAATATAAGGCCTCTTTTTCTCCTGAACTGTAAAAAACCGTTGATGATGTTTAATACATTCACTCTCTAAGACCCCTACAACCACACTCACTCCTGCATTTTTAAGACGATCAACTCCCTTACCTGCAACCAGACAATTAGAATCTATACAGCCAATAACTACTTTTTTAGGCTGGTATTTGATAATTAAATCTGCACAAGGAGGTGTTTTTCCATAATGAGAACAGGGCTCTAGGGTTACGTAAATAATTGACTCTTTAATAAGAGAGGTGTCTTTTACAGATTGTATTGCATTAACTTCTGCGTGATTTCCTCCATAAGCGGAAGTAACCCCCTCCCCAATAATTGTATCATTATACACAATAACAGCGCCAACAGAAGGATTTGGACGCGTGAAGCCCACACCTCTTTTGGCGATTAATAGACATCTTTTTATGTATTTTTCGTGATCGATAGTATACTACTTTACAGAAAACTGAATCAAATTTAATTTAAAATTTGATTTTTGCAGTTTTATCTATTAAAATTTCTTTTTTTAAGCCTAAAACATGATACATTAAACTTCCTTTGATTTGGACATTTATTTCATTGGTTAATACAGTATTTACAAGACTGCTTAAAAAATCTTTATTTGAAGTGTTTAAAATATCTTTGGCAGGAATATTTACCTGCAAAGGAACTGTAAATTTATCTTCAGAAGGTACTTTAAACTCATCAGAAAAAACGTGTACAAGCTCAACACCATTGATAACTACCTTAATTTGATCCGTGGAAATTGAACCCCCAACATGATTTGGATTTTCAAAAAAAGCCACAGCTTTCAGACGAATTGTATTTGAAGAAAAACTTACCAACTTTATATCATCTACCTTAACAAAGATAGGCTGCTTAGTCAGCGAGCAACTCATTAATACTAAAAATAAAAGCAGAAAAGATAGCGAATATTTCATCTAAATTGATTAAAAATTAGGTACATTGCTCATGCAAAAATACAGTAATAAATGACAAATAATGAGTTTATCATTAGAGAAATACAACCTGACGATAATGAGCACTTGGCAAATGTAATCAGAGCAGTAATTTTAGAGATGGGAGCTCCAAAAACTGGAACAGCTTATGAAGATAAAGCTACAGACCAAATGTTTGAAAACTTTCAAAAACTAAGATCTTTTTACTATGTTATAGAGTATAAAAACAAAATCATCGGTGGGGCAGGGATTGCTCCTTTACAGAATTCTGAAAATGATTTCTGTGAACTTCAAAAAATGTATTTTCTACCCATAATAAGAGGCAAAGGCTTCGGCTCTAAACTCATAAAAACTTGTTTAAAAAAAGCAGTATTATTAGGATATAAAAACTGTTATCTAGAGACCATGCCCTTCATGAAAGCCGCAACAACACTGTATAAAAAAAATGGCTTTATTAATTTAAAAAAACCCTTAGGAGATACAGGGCATTATTCTTGTAATGTATGGATGCTCAAAAAGTTATGACTTTAAAAGAATGTAGATTACATATTCATGAAGCCCTTTCAGAAATCTATCCAAAAACAGAAATAGATAGCTTCTTTTTTCTGATGATTGAGGAAAAATTAAACCTGCAAAGAATTGATACGGTTCTAAAACCTGATTTATTAATTTCTCAAGACAATTTAACAACGTTCATAAAAATCATCAAAAGACTTCAAAATGAAGAACCAATTCAATACATATTAAAAAAAACAAGCTTTTATGGGTTGCCATTTATTGTCGATAAAAACACCTTAATTCCAAGGCCTGAAACTGAAGAATTAGTTGCCTGGATTATCGAAGAAGCCTCAAAAGGTAAACTACATAAAAAAGACAAAATCTCAATTCTTGACATCGGAACCGGAACTGGTTGTATTCCTATTTCTTTGGCCAAAAACTTAATAAAATCCTCTGTTTCAGCAATAGATATCTCTCAAAAAGCATTACTTATTGCAAAAAAAAATGCGCTTTTAAATAACACTAAAATTGATTTTTTTGAAATGGACATCTTAAACACCGAAAGCCTTCCTCAAAAATTTGATATTATTGTATCCAACCCACCCTATGTTAGAGAGTTAGAAAAAACAGAAATCAAAAAGAATGTTTTACAAAATGAACCCCATTTAGCCTTGTTCGTCGACAACAATAACCCCTTACTTTTTTATAAAAAAATTGCAGATTTAGCAACAAAGTATCTCCGTAAAAATGGACTGCTTTTTTTTGAAATCAATCAATATTTAGAAAAAGAAACTGTAAAAATGTTAGAAATGAAAGGATTTAAAAATATTGAATTAAGAAAAGATTTATTTGGTAATTATAGGATGATACAATGTAACAACATCCTATAAACTATTTTACCTTTAAACTCCATTCAAATTGAAAGCTAGAAACAATAACTCCAGCTGCATTAACTCCATCAGAAGTTAGCCTAACTATTTGACCTTCATTGGTTTCTATAGATTTCTGAATCGCTTCTTTAATTTGAATTCCACCACTACAAGTAAACAATATTTTACCGGTGGCTTTTTTAAAAAAGGCACTTTCTTGATGTGTAACTAGCATAGAGACTGTTCGATTAGACTTTTTAATTTCTTGCATTACTAATACTCCAGTACTCATTTCCGCAGCCATCCCTTGAGCTGCCCAAAACATACTTTTAAACGGATTTTGATTGAGCCATTGATGTTTAATCCTTACAACAGCAGTAGTCTCAGTTATTGATTTTACTCTCATTCCACTGATATAGGCCAGAGGAAGATTGAATAACATAAATAAATTTATTCTTGTGGGTGTTATTATCATATTCATTTTGTGTGATCGCAATTTACTTCTTTTTAAAAGAAGTAATTGTAATTTAATTATGTGTTAAAATAATACTAAAACGAGATTACTAAAACTTCAAGTCAAGTATAAAATGAGTATCTTTATTATCATTATATATATCATATTAAAAAATGAAGAAACCATTTATACTGTCCGCTAAAAATATATTCGTACTATTCATTTTATCAACCCTATTTTTTTGCTGTAATAAAAATGAGGCGAAAATTCGGTATGACAAAGGGGGAGTCATAGTGGACAATCCAGATGCTCAAATATTACTTCACGGCGGAGAAACAAGGGAATATGTATTATATGTTCCTGACTCCTATGACGGAATTGCAGCGGTTCCGATACTGTTTAATTTCCACGGTTATGGAGGAAACGCAAGTTTATATATGATGGAAACTGACATGCGTTCGCTCGCTGAATCTGAAACTTTTATTTTGGTGTACCCTCAAGGAAGCCTTTTAAATGGGTCTCCTCATTGGAACCCCTCACTCCCTAGCAACGAAAATAAAAGCAATGCAGATGATCTAGGGTTTATAGAGGCATTGGTCAATGAAATTTCAATAGACTACAGGATTGATATGAAAAGAATATATGCCTGTGGATATTCAAACGGGGGGATGATGAGTTATGGATTAGCATCTCATAAGAGTAATTTAATCGCTGCTGTAGGGTCTATCTCAGGAGCAATGATTGAGACTGATATTACGCCTTCTCACCCGATGCCTGTTATAAAAATTCACGGAACAGCTGATGTCGTATTGCCTTATAATGGAACTAACGAATTCAATTCTGTGGAGAACACGCTTGCATATTGGGTGAATTTTAACCAAGCAAACACAACACCGGTGGTTACTAATTTCAATAACAATGGAACTCTAATTGAGCATTTTGTCTATACAGATGGAGATAACGGAGCTACTGTAGAGCATTATAAAGTCATTGAAGGAGAGCATGTTTGGTTTGACCTAAATTATCAAGGGACCAGTTTAAACAAGTTAATTTGGGATTTTGTTTCGAAATATGATATCAATGGGCTCCAATAGCCTAAATACATTGACGGAATTTAAGAAAAGGTACAATTAAGACTCTTAATAGAAATAGATTTTGAAACATTAACAAAGTAGTAAATTACTTCTTTTCTAGGTGTTCTTCAATATCTGCTATATGGTGTTGTAATGCTTGTGCAGAAATTTGTATTTCTTTAATCAAAAGAGCCAAGGATATAATTAACAAAATTAAAGCAAAACCGAATACCCATATGGCAATTGCATAAATATCAACATAAATTAAAAACATCGTTAATACACAAAACAACAAACTAGAAATCCCAAAAATCTGCATCCATCTTGTTAGATTCAAACGAAGTTTTAAATTCTTAATCTGCCTCAACAAAGAAGCCTCTTTTCTTTGAAGATAGATGTCGTGCAAATTTCTAATTACAGCTGCATATGCCAAAAACCGATTGGTATATGCCAACATAATTAAAGAAATCGCAGAAAATAGGAGTGCCGGTGTTGTTAATGATAATTCTTCCATACAGGCGTCAAAATTAAGTAATAACTGACTATCAATAAAAAATAACGTGAAATTTTTTTAAAAATATATTTTTAGATTCTATCATCTCTTATTTCTAAACCCCACAAAAATGGTACATTTGCATTTATGCGAATAGATATTATTTCAGTTGCTCCAAGTTTGTTAGAAAGTCCTTTCAACCACTCTATCGTCAAAAGAGCAAAGGACAAAGGTTTGGCAGAAATTATAATTCACGACCTGCGAGCATACGGTCTGGGAAATTACAAACAAATAGATGACACTCAATTTGGCGGAGGCGCTGGAATGGTAATGATGATTGAACCCATTGCAAATTGTATCAGAAAACTACAATCTGAGAGAATCTATGACGAAATCATTTACATGACTCCTGATGCAAAAACATTGAATCAACAAACCGCAAATACACTTTCGTTAAAAAAAAATATCCTCATCTTAACAGGACATTATAAAGGTGTAGACCAAAGAATTCGAGACCTCTTCATTACAAAAGAAATTTCTATCGGAGATTATGTTTTAACAGGGGGAGAATTAGCCGCGGCCGTTTTAGTCGATGCTGTTGTGCGTTTAATACCAGGTGTTATCGGTGACGAACAATCTGCTTTGACAGATTCTTTTCAAGATAACCTCCTCTCTCCTCCAGTGTATACAAGACCTTCAGAGTTTGAAGGAACCAGCGTTCCTGACATCTTATTAACAGGTAATTTTCCGAAAATTGATGATTGGAGAGCCAAACAAGCTTACAAAAGAACAAAACAAATACGACCAGATTTATTCGATGAAACTTTCTAGAAGTTTTTTCTTAAATTTTAAACCATGGGACTTCTGAAAACGATAAAAACATTCATCAAAAACAATAAAACGATCTCATGGATCTTAGGATTTCAATTGTTCAGATTGATCTTGCTCCCATTTATGGGATTAATGCCTCAGGATGCCTATTATTATTTGTATGGACAAAATTTGTCTTTATCCTATTTTGATCATCCCGGCATGATCGGATATATTTTAAGAATCTTCACGGATCTTTTTGGACAATCAATTTATGTTGTGAAATTTGCCGATTTTTTAATCACCTCACTAACCATACTAAGTTTCTATAAATTAGCCTCCTATTTTCTATCAAAACAGAAACTTCAGAGGGCTATTCTCCTTTTAACTTCTACTATTTTTATTTCAATTTTATCTTTTAATTCTACTCCAGATGTACCACTACTCCTTTTTTGGACATTGAGTTTAATCTGTTTATACAAAGCAATTTTTGAGGAAAAAAAGTGGTTTTGGGTATTGGGAGGAATAGCGATGGGCTTGGCTTTCAATAGTAAATACACCGCATTGCTATTACAAATAGGATTGATTGGATTTCTTATTTTCTCAAATAAGTACAGAAAACTCTTCGTTTCTCCTTGGTTTTGGACCTCAATACTACTTTCTATTCTAGTAACATGCCCTGTTTGGTATTGGAACTTTCAAAATGAGTTTGCATCATTTGTATTTCAATCATCAGAAAGAACCAGTTCAATTTCAGAGTTTAAGATATCTCCTAAAAATTTCTTTGGAGCGATTGGACACCAAATGTTCTTATTGATCCCAATTTTATTTCTTGTGATTGGTGTAATTACCTATAAGTACTTAAAGAGAGCCCTATTAAAACTTAAAATACCACAAGCCAAAACATTATTTTTATTAGCATTTTTTATTCCAACTTTCGTTGGTTTCTTTTCTCTCACACCTATTTATTGGGTGAAACTGAATTGGATGATGCCCTCTTATATTACGGGAATCATCATCGCTGGAATGTTTATCAAAAAAAGGCTATTAAAAACTCAACTTATCATATCCATTGCATTTCATGTATTGGCAGGTTTACAAATTTTATTTTATATAGTTCCCATTAAGAGTGATGACACATGGGTAGGTTGGAATGAATTAGCCATAGAAACTAAGAAGCTTCAAAAAAAGTATTCTAATACATTTGTGTTTTCTAACGACAACTATAAGACATCAGCTTGCTTGAATTTTTATATGAATGAAAAAGTATATGCACAAAACATTATTGGTTTACCTGCATTGCATTTTGATTACTTAAAGGACAATCTATCTTCTCTGAATACCAAAAATGCTTTATTCATAGATTCAGACAAGCGCTTTAAAAACGATGCTAAAAAAGGGAATCAACACCCATTATTAAAAAAATATTTCGACAAAGTGATCGAACTAGAACCTATTATTATTACAATCAATGATCGAAAGGTTCGTAAGTTTTGGGTTTTCTACTGCTCCAATTATGAAACAAAAAAATAATTAATTTTAGTTTTAAAATAGAAAATAATTATTACTTTTGCAACCGCTAAATTAACCTCTGACGAAAAAATCGTGAATGTTGTTTTACAAAATCAATTAAATCAAAAGATATGGAATCTTTAGTGAAATTTGTTCAAGACGAATTTGTAGCAAGAAAAGAATTTGCAGAATTTGCTGCTGGTGATACTATCACTGTTTATTACGAAATTAAAGAAGGAGAGAAAGTGCGTACTCAGTTTTTTAGAGGAGTCGTTATTCAAAGAAGAGGAGTTGCTGCTTCAGAAACATTTACAATCAGAAAAATGTCTGGTACTGTGGGTGTAGAAAGAATTTTTCCGGTTAACTTACCTTCTATCCAAAAAATTGAAGTAAACAAAAGAGGAAAAGTACGTAGAGCTCGTATATTCTACTTTAGAGGTCTTACTGGTAAAAAAGCTAGAATTACTGAAAAAAGAAGATAATATCTCTTACACAGATTATAAAAAAAAGCGTTGTAAATTTTTACAACGCTTTTTTTAATTAACAAATGTTCATAACCATAGTTGATATTGTGTTGATTAACAAATAGTTATTTTTTTTGCACATGTAAAAAACATTTCTATATTTGAAAAGAATTACACAGCTAACATACAAAGAAGCGTGCAAACAAATCTTTTGATAGATGAGTAATCCAATAAAGTAACGTTCTTTATTTATTGTTTTTTAAGAAGTCTATATATCCAATTTCTCTGTAAAAAGTGATAAAAAGATATTCTTTAAAAAAAATAACGTTATGTAAATAACAAATTATTTTTTTTAAAATGTTTTGGTTGCATAGCCATACAAAGATGAATTAATTGACAATTTGAAACATTAAAAGATTAAAAAAAGTGCATACTTTTATAATTTATAGTGTTTCAAAAACTGAAATAGTGAAAAGTAATTTTTTACACGTAAAAAATACGAGATTCATTCTCGTTTGAATTTGTAGCAATACAAATCAGTACAAATTAACTACTTCAAAGAAGCCATATCACTGCAAGAAATTGTTTGATGTGGCTTTTTATTTTTAAAGAATCTTATATTCTCCATAATATTCTACTTTTATTATTTAATAGCCAAAAAACTATCTTAATTAATACTAATTTATCAATAGTATTTTCACTTTAAATTCATAGATTTGTTCCGCTTTTTTTTCGAAAAGCATTTTTGTAAAAAACATAATTTCCAATACAGAAAATAAAAATAATGAGCAAAATAGCTAAAATTGTATATACAAAAACTGATGAAGCTCCTGCTTTAGCAACCCGCTCTTTCTTACCAATAGTTAAAGCTTTTACAAAAACTTCAAATATAGAAATTGAAGTAAAAGACATCTCTTTAGCCTCAAGAATTCTTGCGAATTTCCCTGAATATCTGACTGAAGACCAAAAAGTTGAAGACGCGCTAGCTATATTAGGTGATTTAGCGAAACAACCAGATGCTAATATTATCAAATTACCCAATATTAGCGCTTCCGTCCCTCAATTAAAGGCAGCGATTTCTGAGTTACAATCATTAGGCTACAAACTCCCTAATTATCCGGAAGAAGGAATCACAGACAAACAAAAAGCTGTTTTAGAATCCTACAATAAAGTAAAGGGCTCTGCTGTTAATCCAGTTCTACGTGAAGGCAATTCAGACAGAAGAGCTCCGAAAGCAATCAAAAACTATGCTCGTAAAAACCCGCACACAATGGGGACTTGGAATGCTGATTCAAAAACCCATGTAGCGACAATGAAACATGGAGATTTTGCTCATAATGAAAAGTCCATTACCCTAGAAAAGGCGACCAATATCAATATTATTCACATAGCTAATGATGGCTCAAAAACTGTATTAAAAAAGAATCTATCCATACTCTCTAAGGAAATTATAGATGCTACAGTAATGAGTAAAAAAGCGCTTCTTTCTTTCTTAGAAGAACAGATTTCAGATGCCAATAAGCAAAACATTTTACTTTCTCTTCACATGAAAGCAACGATGATGAAAGTTTCTGATCCCATCATTTTTGGTCTTGCTGTTAAAACCTATTTTAAAGAAGTCTTTGAAAAACATGGAGCAATATTTAACAAAATAGGCGTTGATGTTAATAATGGATTTGGTAATTTATTAGCTAATCTAGATGCGGTTTCAGAAGAAAAGAAAACTGAAATTTTAAAAGATATTGATCTTGTTTTTGCAAAAAACGCAAATTTAGCAATGGTTAATTCGGATAAAGGAATCACAAATCTACATGTTCCTTCAGACATCATTATTGATGCCTCTATGCCTGCAATGATTAGAAACTCTGGGAGAATGTGGAATGCTAAGGGAGAATTACAAGACACAAAAGCAATTATTCCTGATAGCTCTTATGCTGGTATTTACTCGGCTACTATAGATTTTTGCAAAAAAAATGGAGCCTTTGATCCAACTACAATGGGGACCGTTCCTAATATAGGACTCATGGCTCAAAAAGCTGAAGAGTACGGTTCTCATGATAAAACTTTTCAAATGACATCCAACGGAAAAGTCATTGTTGAAGACGCTACTGGAAACCTACTTTTGGAACACAATGTAGAAGAAGGAGATATTTGGAGAATGTGTCAAACGAAAGATTTACCAATTCAAGATTGGGTAAAATTAGCAGTTACAAGAGCAAGAGCGTCACAAACACCTGCTGTTTTTTGGCTAGACAACCAAAGAGCTCATGACATAGAAATTATCAAAAAAGTTAAACTTTACCTACCAGAACACGACACTACTGATTTGGATATCCGAATTCTATCACCTATAGAAGCTACGGAGTTCACGCTTGAAAGAATTGTGAAAGGAATGGATACTATTTCTGTTTCAGGAAATGTGTTACGAGATTACTTAACAGATTTATTTCCTATTCTAGAAGTAGGTACTTCGGCAAAAATGTTATCAATTGTTCCCTTAATGAATGGTGGAGGACTGTTTGAAACTGGTGCCGGTGGATCTGCACCAAAGCACGTTCAACAATTTGTAGCAGAAAATCATTTACGTTGGGACTCTTTGGGAGAATTTTTAGCATTGGCCGTTTCTTTGGAACATTTAGGGAACACAAATGACAATTCCAAAGCCCTAGTATTGGCTGAAACCTTGGATGATGCAACGGATACTTTTTTGGAGAATGATAAATCTCCATCAAGAAAAGTTGGCGAATTAGATAACAGAGGTTCTCATTTTTATTTGGCTTTATATTGGGCTCAAGGGATCGCAAATCAAGATAAAAACGCTGAACTAAAAGCACAGTTCACCCCTATTGCAAAAGCTTTAAGTAATAATAAAGAAAAAATTATTACAGAATTAAACGAAATTCAAGGACAAACTGTAAACATTGGCGCCTATTATCAACCAAATGATGCTATAGCATCAGAGGCAATGAGACCGAGCACAACACTCAATACGATTTTACAATCAGTATAATAAACATGATGAAAAGTCAATGTCAAACAGGGACTTTTCATCATACAAAATCGGTTTAAAGCAGATAGTTTAACATTTCTTTAATGTTTAGAGTTGTATTTTTGTTTACAATATAAAATATTCTATTAAACAAAATGATGAGTGTAAAAACAAACTTTCTGTTCTTATTTTTATTCAGTATTGCTGTATTTTCTCAAGAAGAACACACGATTAGTGGAACCGTTTATGACAAAAACAATAATGAGACTTTAATTGGTGTTTCTCTATATTTCCCTGAATTAAATGCCGGGGTAACCACAAATGAATATGGTTTTTACTCTGTTACATTGCCAAAGGGAACCTACAAAGTACAAGTAAATTATCTGGGATATTATTCAATTGTTGAAACCATCATTTTAAACAAAAAAATTACAAAAAACTTCAAATTAGAGGAGGAATCTGAAAGCTTGGACGAAATTGTGATCAAAAGCAATATCGAAAAACTAAATGTTAAAACTCCTCAAATGAGTGTTAACAGACTAACATCAGCAACCATAAAACAAATCCCAGTTGTTTTAGGAGAAGCTGATATTATTAAATCATTGATCTTACTACCGGGTGTTACTAGTGCTGGTGAAGGAGCTTCTGGATTTAATGTTAGGGGTGGTGCAGCAGATCAAAACTTAATTTTATTAGATGAAGCAGTTGTATTCAACTCTTCTCACTTATTTGGATTTTTCTCTGTTTTTAACCCTGATGTAATTAAAGATGTAAAACTCTACAAAGGAGGAATTCCATCTAAATACGGTGGAAGACTTTCATCTGTTTTAGATATTTATCAAAAAGAAGGAAATAGTAACGACTTTAAATTAACAGGAGGAATTGGTCTTGTTTCTAGTAGACTATTAGCCGAAGGACCAATCGAAAAAGGAAAAAGCTCTTTTTTAATTGGCGGTAGAGCTTCCTATGCACATTTGTTCTTACCGCTATTTGACAATCAAAACAAAGCCTATTTTTACGATTTAAATAGTAAAATAAACTATCGATTTAATGATCAGAACAACCTTTTCCTATCCACGTACTTTGGTAAAGACGTCTTCGGAATCAGTGATAACTTTGTAAACAAGTACGGTAATTCGGTTGTCAACTTGCGTTGGAATCATCTTTATTCTGACAAATTATTCTCGAATTTATCGATCATTTATTCAGATTATTTCTATGGATTGATCCTTGACTTTGTTGGATTTGAATGGGATTCTGGCATTACAAACTTTAATTTAAAATATGATTTCAAGTATTACATTAACAATGATTTTAAGTTAAGTTATGGTATCAGCTCTATCTACAGCAAATTCAATCCAGGGAAAATTGTTCCTAATAGAGCAGATTCTGGAATTATAGCTGAAAAACTTACCGACAAATATGCAAATGAATTTGCTTCATATATCGATGCAGAACATACGTTAAATGATAAATTAAGAGTACAATATGGGATTCGTTTTAGTAATTTTACGAGATTAGGACAAGATGAATTGAACGTATATAAGGATAATAAACCTGTACTTTACGATACTGAATTTAAAAAATACAAAGCTGCAGAAGCAATCGCTTCAGATTCCTTTAAAAGGAGTGACGTAATTAGCAGTTTCAATAATTTCGAACCACGATTCTCTTTGTCTTACACCCTAAATGACCAGACTTCAATAAAAGCTAGTTACAATAGAATGGCTCAGTATCTACATTTATTATCAAACACCTCCTCTCCTGCCCCCTTAGATGTTTGGACCCCAAGTGGAAAATATATCAAACCTCAATTGTTAGATCAATTTGCAATCGGATATTTTAAGTTCCTTAAAGACGGAGATTACTCTATAGAAACTGAAGCTTTTTATAAAGATATACAGAATAGAATCGATTATATAAATGGTGCAAATTTAGTAGCAAACAATGAAATAGAAACGGTTATCTTAAATGGAAAAGCAAGAGCCTATGGTTTGGAAATTTTGGTTAAAAAGAATCAAGGAAAATTAAAAGGTTGGCTCGCATATACACTCTCAAAATCAGAACAATTAACAGCTGGGAGAACCTTAAATGAACCAGGAATAAATAATGGGGAATGGTACAACACTCCGTATGATAAAACCCATGATTTTTCAATAAATGCTAGTTATGAACTCAATAAAAAATGGAAATTCAATACAAACTTTGTATTTCAAACCGGTCAACCAACCAACTATCCGGTTGGTCAATATGAAGTTCAAAACTTAAATGTACCCATATACAATGATAATAGCAGAAACTCAGACAGACTTCCAGCATACCATAGATTAGACATCTCTGCTACATTAAACCCAGAAAAAAATAACCAAAGAAAATGGCAAGCAGAATGGGTTTTTGGTATCTATAATTTATACGGAAGACAAAATGCTGCCTCTGTAAATTTTTCACAAAATAGAGAAACCTCAAGAAATGAAGCTGTGCAAACTGCCATTTTTGGATTGGTACCGTCTATTACCTATAATTTTAAATTTTAAGACAATGAATAAAATATTTTTACTTTCTGTTTTAATGAGCTTCTTTTTTATACGTTGTGAAAAAGTCATAGACATCGAGGTTCCATCAATTGAACCAAAACTCATCATTGATGCTTCTTTTGAAGTCTTGTTTGATCAGACTCCCGCCACTTCAAATAATATTGTAAAATTAAGGCTTTCAGCAGATTATTTTGATGACACCATCCCTGTCGTGACAGATGCAACAGTCTTTTTAACAAACTTATCTGATAATTCTATCATTTCATTTGCTGATGAAAATACAGATGGTAATTATGAGCCTGTAGATTCATTCACTCCTCTCGATGGAGTTGTATACGAATTGACCGTTATTCACAACAACGAAATCTATAAAGCAAAAGCAACAAAGATAAAATCAACAAAAATCACTTCTATAGCCCAAGGTGAAAAGACCCTGTTTTCAGGAGAAGAAGTCGAATTAAAAATATCATTTAAAGATGATGGGGCAATGAAAAATCACTATCTTATTAATGTAGACCTCTACAATTACCTTCCAATTGAAGACCGCTATTTTAATGGATCGGATTATAATTTTTCTTATTTTTATGAGGATGAAAATATTGAATTTCCAAAAACTATAGACATCAAATTATCAGGAATCACGCAAGAATATTTTACCTATTTTAGAATTCTAATTGGACAAAGCGGACAAAATGCTGGAGGCCCATTTCAATCAGCTCCCTCATCTTTACTGGGTAATATAATAAATACGACGAATGAAGCGAATTTTCCACTAGGTTATTTTCATATTTCAGAAATAGATACTTTTAAGATAGAATTAGTTGAATAAAACTAAAACTTTATAATAATTCCCCACTTCAAAATAGATAAAAAATGTATTTTTAAGGAATGAATTTTATAAAAACCACAGAACAAGACTCTAATTACAATCATTTGGAAGATATGTCTGTATCAGAAATTTTGAACCACATTAACAATGAGGACAAAACAGTTCCTTTGGCCATAGAAAAATCGTTACCGCAGATTGAGGATTTGACTGAACAAATCGTACTTAATTTAAAAAAAAATGGTAGAATTTTCTATATTGGTGCAGGTACAAGTGGTCGGTTAGGAATTTTAGATGCCTCTGAATGTCCACCTACTTTTGGTGTGCCTCAAGAACTAGTGATTGGTCTTATAGCTGGTGGAGATACTGCCATTAGAAACGCTGTTGAATTTGCAGAGGACTCCAAAGAAGAAGGCTGGTTATCACTCCAAAAATATAATATCTCTGAAAAAGACATTGTAATAGGCATTGCTGCATCAGGAACAACTCCATACGTAATTTCTGCACTTGACAAATGCAATCAAAACAACATCATTACTGGTTGTATCACCTGCAATAAAAACAGTCCACTATCTCTTGTTTCTAAATTTCCTATTGAAATTGTTGTTGGACCAGAATTTGTAACTGGAAGTTCAAGAATGAAAGCAGGAACAGCTCAGAAAATGGTTTTAAACATGCTTTCTACTGCTTCAATGATTCGACTAGGAAAAGTTAAAGGAAACAAAATGGTTGACATGCAGTTATCAAATAATAAACTAATAGATCGAGGTCAAAAAATAATCGCAAAGGAATTAAATATAGACTTGGAGGAGGCCTTGATTTTACTCAACAAATTTGGCAGTATAAGAAACGCTATTAAAAATCACACAATATGAGCACGAATGTAGAATTACTTGGAAAGGGTTTAAAGTATTTAGGGTTTTTAATTTTTCTATTTATTGTTTCTCCAATAACGCTTACTATTGGCTTTAAAGCTTTAAAAAAATTTGAAAACACTCCCAAAGAATTCCTGTCTTATGCCATTTTATTTGCTGCAGGAATTTTTATGATTTATACAATTTACTTTGCTTTCAAAACTTTTAAAATTTTATTGAAAGCAATATTTAACGACTAACCTGAGCGAATCGCTCCTACTTATCGAATCAACTTCTTGTACTTTATTCGTTTAGGCATTAAGTCACCCCCTAGACGTTTTTTCTTATTCTCTTCATAATCAGAAAAAGATCCTTCAAAGAAATATACCTGACTGTCTCCTTCAAAAGCTAAAATATGTGTACAAACTCTATCTAAAAACCATCTATCGTGAGAGATCACAACCGCACAACCAGCAAAATTTTCCAAACCTTCCTCTAAAGCTCTTAAAGTATTTACATCCAAATCATTGGTAGGCTCATCTAAAAGCAACACATTTCCTTCTTCCTTTAGCG
>Ga0209716_1001241_pt1 | contig 20001 bp, 17 predicted proteins | sample COGITO_mtgs_1205_FD_184811 | JGI IMG/M metagenome (GOLD analysis project Ga0209716, IMG submission 184811) | Pelagic marine microbial communities from North Sea - COGITO_mtgs_120531 (SPAdes) (version 2) | ecosystem: Environmental > Aquatic > Marine > Epipelagic ...
CCACCGTCTGTATAAAGTCCTGACGTTTCAGCTGTTAGGACAAATTCACTGCCAAAGCGCACAAGCTCTAGGCAGCCTTAATGAAGGTGTCCGGTATCATGGTGATGATTATTTACGGGTGTTTTCTACGATAGAAACATTGAGAATAGATCAATATATTAAGCGTGAGTTTCCTGGTTTATGGCGTGATACTGTGTTGCTGAATAAAAGTGCTGAGACAGGTTACCCTGAGAATATTTTCGATGATGCAGATATCACGTCAGTCCAGGCAACGTTACATTTAACAGCATCTTTACTAGAGTCGACAGATGTGCTGCCTCATTTAATTTATCAGTCTACCTTCCAGCTAGATTTGATGGCACATGTGCAAAAATTAACGGTGGAGCGTAAGGCGCCATTAATTTTAAACCCGACAACAGACGTCTACGAAGAAATGCTAGAGACCTCTGGTGATCCTAAAACAGCTGATCGAGGGTATTTACGTTCACTAAAAAACAGCAAAGGCGATAGTGTTCTTAAAAGCCCACCACCAGGTTGGATTCCTGATTCATCAGGGGATGTTGAGGATGAACAGCATACGACGAAACATCATGAAAAAGGGGTATTCTATTATAAGGAATGGGACACTTCTCTTAAGAAGTACCGTAAAGATTGGTGCCGTCTAAAAGAGACCCTCAATGAAGATGCCGTAGAGACGATCGAGATTGATAGTTCTGAAGCGCTACGGCATGCAGAACACCGCATTAGGAAAACCTTCGATCAGCTTGTCAATGACCAAAAGTTTATACGTGGCCAAAGTGATGGTGATGAGATCGATATCGATGCTTGGGTCTCAGCCAGATCGAGTAAAAGCAAAGACGCTGATGATTACCAGAACCTATATATTAGGAATAATACCAACAACCGTGACGTCGCCATTATGTTTGCAGTCGATCTCAGTGGCTCAACGGCAGGGTGGAAGAACAATATTATAAAACAGTCGACTTGGTTGTTATGTAAAACGCTGGCTCGTATGGGTGACCAATATGCAGTATATGGTTTCTCAGGCTCAGGCCGAAGTAACTGTCGAGTTTACCCTGTGAAGACCTTCGGAGAAAGTTACACTAAATCTGTTAAATCGCGAATTTTTTCAATGAAGCCTGATCAATATACCCGAATGGGTGCTGCGATTAGGCATTTGAGTATGTTGTTGGGGAAAACAACTGCAAAAACACGGATTTTATTCGTATTAACTGATGGCCGTCCAGATGATGTGGACAGTTATCGTGGCCAATATGGCGTAGAAGATACACGATTGGCTTTAAATGAAGCAAAAGCATTATCACTCAAACCATTTGTATTAACCTTCGATAAGGAAGGCATGGATTATTTGCCGTATATGCTGGGGTCAAACCGTTATCAATTGATTACAGACATTTCTCAATTACCAATACAAATTTCTACTATCTATAAACAACTGACGACATAAATATGACCTCTGAAAATATCATTGAAAACTCAAAATATTATATAAAAGACGAACCTTATTATTTGCCGACGGCAAATGAAGTAGAAATTTTTAATACCGCACTGACGGAAAATATTCCTGTATTACTGAAAGGCCCAACAGGCTGTGGTAAAACCCGTTTTATGGAGTATATGAGCTGGTATACCAAACGGCCCTTGATAACGGTCTCTTGTCATGATGATTTAACAACAGCTGACTTAGTAGGGCGCTATCTAATCCAGAATGATTCGACCATTTGGCAAGATGGCCCGTTGACCACGGCAGTGAGAAATGGCTGTATCTGTTATTTAGATGAGATTGTCGAGGCGCGTAAGGACACGACAGTTGTTATTCATCCTTTATGTGATGATCGTAGAATATTACCGATAGAAAAATTAGGACAATTATTACAAGCGCCACCAGAATTTTGTCTGACTATGTCTTATAACCCGGGCTATCAAAGTGCAGTGAAAGACTTAAAGCCAAGTACGCGTCAGCGGTTTATCTCAATCGATTTTAGTTACCCTTCAGCAGATGTTGAATCGAAAATTGTCAATCAAGAAGCGGGTTTAGAATTAGCAGTTTGCGAGCGCTTAGTGAAGCTAGCAGGAATGACAAGAAATTTAGTAGGTAATGGGCTTGATGAAGGCGCGAGTACGCGTCTATTGGTCCATGCAGCGAAGTTAATTAACCGCGGTTTTGAACCTAAAATGGCGTGCCGTTGTGGTATTGCAGATGTGTTAACAGACGATCCAGAGACCGTCGCATTACTACATGAGATGATTGAAACTTTATTCTAGAGCTTGATATTTTCGTAGTCAGCAGCAATCGCTATCTTCAAGACATCAGAAAGCGATTTTGCTTCTAGTTTATCCATCACATGGACGCGATGGAGTTCGACAGTACGAATACTGATCCCCATATTGTAGGCAATCTGCTTATTGCGTAGGCCCTGAACAAGGCCCTGTAAAACTTCACCTTCACGAGGGGTTAACTTAGACACAATTTCTTTAGCGCGAGAGGTAAAGACATCGAGTTGTCTTTGGTTTTTCTGCTCTAGCAAACAATGTTTGATACGCTCAATTAACTGGGTTGAGTCAAAGGGCTTTTCGAAAAAGTCAGCAGCGCCCAATTTAATTGCTTTGACAGCAGTACTGACATCCCCGTGACCGGTAATACAAATGATCGGTAATGTAATACCACGTTTATTGAGTTCTTGAATTACCTCAATGCCTGACATGCCAGGCATCCATAAATCGAGAATAATGAGGCCTTCAGGCAAATCATTAACCTGTTCTATAAATGCAGCAGGCGTGGCAAATTGTTCGGTATTAAAATCTTCCGCTCGTAATAGCATATTGAGCGAATCTCTTAATGTAGCTTCATCGTCGACGATGTAAATATTATCCATAGTATAGCCTAATTGTCCGGATTACCTGGCAAGGTAAAGTGAAAAGTCGAGCCATTGTCTTCATTTGCGAGCACCTCTAATTCACCACCGTGTGAATCAACAATGGATCGGATAATAGCTAAGCCCATCCCCATTCCTTCTGGCTTTGTCGTGTAAAAGGGCTCAAAAATCTTACTGGCTTCATAGTCAGTAATGCCGGGGCCACTATCTTTTACTGAGACAAAGACGCCTAAATCCTGACATACATCGGTTTCAAGAGTCAAACGACGATCTTTCTGATCAAGGACCTGCATGGCCTCCATCGCATTTTTAACTAAGTTAACAATCACTTGTTCTATCAAAACTTGATCGGCTTCGATAAGCGGTAAACCTTCTGCTAAGTTCAAGTTCAAATCAGGCTTATTGTCTCTAATTTCAATTTGTAAAAAACGAATGGCATTTTGGACTAAATCATTAATGGAGACTGTTTTACGCGAACTGTCTTTTTTTACGAAATTCCGAAGCTCATGCATGATTGCTTGAGCGCGAATAGCCTGAGTCGAGATGTTCTTAAAGGCCAAATAAAGCTCTTCGGTATCAGTCCGATCTTTTTCGATCAGGCGAATACAGGCACTACTGTATGCACCAATCGATGCCAAGGGCTGGGAAATTTCATGTGCCAATTGGGTACTCATTTCACCAATGGTAATAATCCGCGAAGCATGGGCGGCTTCAAGCATGTGTTTGAGCTTCCCTTCCTCTTCATTTTTCGACTGGGTAATATCTGCCGTGAGTAAGAAAAAGCCAATGACTTTGCCAGATTCTGAAAAGTTGGGAACATAAGAGCTACGAATATAAACATCACCGCGGTATGGGTAGTTCAATTTTTCTTCGAAAGTGATAATTTTTCCTGACATCACCTCTTTGATATAGGGCGTGATAACAGAGTATGGCCGCTCGCCGATCACTTGCCAGATTTTTTTACCTTTGATTTCATGGCGAGAGAAGCCAAACCATTTTTCGAAAGCTTTATTATTAAACTGATAAGCCAGATCGGCATCGACATAGGCAATCAACTCAGGAATAGCATCAATAACTAAACGCAATTGCTGTTCACTAGCCTGGAGTGCTTTCTCTGCTTTTTTCCGCTTGATTTCTTCCAATACCCTATCGGTCACTTCTTGCAAAATGGCAGTTAGAATCGGCTCAGCAGTGTTAATAGCTAATAGAGAGACACTGATTTCGATATAACACTTTAACTCTAGTGAGTTGAGTGAAACGACAATAGAATGGTTCTTTTCGTCGCCCATCAAGGCATTGTGCGCTAAATTCTGAATACGCTCGGTATCGTGACTAGAAAATAGGCTATGCAACTCCGTGTTAACCAAAGCGCGTTCACTACGCCCCAATAGACTTTGGGCACTCCGGTTCAAGTTTAGAATTCGGCCATGCGAATCGAGGTTGAGGATGCCAATGGGAATACGGTCTAATAATTTATCAAGATAATTAGCAACCAATGGCCGTGTTGAGGCAATTGAGGTTCTTTCTTTTTCGACGACTTCAATTGCCGAACGATACAGCCGCTGTTTCTCAACATTATTAACGAGTGTTTGTAGATTTTTTCGTAAGCTAGCGTGGCTCTTATATTCAAAAGAAGTGACATCAGAGTTTAAAAAAGGTGAAAATTGAATGGCTTTTTGCAGAATATTTTGTCTGCCACCTTTACAAAGGATGACAATTTTAATATCCCGGCGTAAAACCAAAATATGCTCTGCTGTTCTAATGGGGTCTTCAACATTGAGCCCTAGAACGATAATGTCTGGTTTACCAAAACTTTGTTCTAAAACGTTGTAGAGGTTTTGTGGCAGGTCGTTGTGTTCTAAAAAGACACCAGCGCTGAGGTTGGTATTGAGATAAGTAAGTAGGTCTTCACCAGTAGAAAGTAATGATATTCTGTTACTCATGTATCTGCTAATAGTGGTTGCTCAAGTATCGAGCGACCGGTCCAAATCCTTAATATATCTGCCGTGGGTGTCATGATATGCGCTGCACGAGCATCTCTTAATAATAGATCTAAAATAGAGTTCTCTTGGTAAGCATAGTCACCGCAGAGTGTAATAGATTCATTGACGATTTCTATAGTGGCGTCAGCAACTTCAGCTTTAGCTGCAAATAAGTCAATTAACGCGTTATCTTGGTCCTTATCGTAACATTCTGTCGCATAATAAACCAATGCACGTGAGCGCGCATATTTAGCCCATAAAACGCCTAATTGATATTGGACAACAGAAGATGAGGCCAGAGCACGGCCATTAAATGAGAATTCACAGTTTTTGATATGGTTCGTGACTTCATTAATTGCGGCACGGGCAATACCCAGATAAGTACCGGACATCGCGGTTAAAAAATAAGGTGTAAGAACATTAAAGACATACCAAATCTGATCGCCAAAATGGCCCAAAATATTCTGATCAGAAATTTTGACATTATCAAGAAATAGGTCGCGGCTGCTATCGCCTCTTAGACCGATACCTTTCCATCGCTCACCCCATTGAATTCCAGCTGCATCGGCATCGGCCATAAGGCAGTTAAATTGTTCGCCAGGTGTGTTTGAGCTTTCAGCAACAGCCGAGATGATATAGGAATCTGCTTGTCCGCCATTGAGGACAAAAGATTTGGCCCCATTGATATTGTATTCAGATCCAGAGTGATATTGCATTCGTGTTTGCGGCAAATAAAACTGTGAGCCAGATCCTGCTTCATGGAGTGCAATACTCGTCAAATGCTGGCCGTCACAAATAGGCGTGAGGTATTTTTCTTGCTGAAATTCGGTGGCTTTGGAAGCAATGACAGCACTACCCACGGCATGCATACCGTAACAAAGCGCTGTATTGGTACAATGTTGCCCTATAATTTCACATACTTTTGCTAATACATTGGTGCCTTGACCAAGGCCGCCATATTCGATAGGAATAGTGAGGCCGCCCAGTCCTTCTTTTTGAAAACTACGGATACTGCGTTCAGGCCAGCGGGCAAAACGGTCAGTGGTACTGGCATCTTCAGAAACCACAGTACTGCTGATGTTTTGAACCGTTTCAAAAATTTTAGATTCGTCAGAGTACATTGCTTACCTTCCTCATTATATGTGTGGCAGCTCATGCCTCTATGGCAAAAAAGCAGCATTATTACCGGGAAGTATAATCGAAACAAGTGAGCGCTCACTTATTGATTTATCCCGCTAAAATATAAAATAATAATGAAAATTGGCGGGAATATAGGACATTTAATATCCGGTATTAAAGCTTAACCACAGTAAGTGAAAAGTAAGCGAATGCGAAGTCGTAATTTTACGTATGAACTTATTTTAGTACCACATGGTCGGATTAAAAGCGCTAAGAAGAAAATCTTATTTTAAGTATCGACAATTTAGAATATGATGAATTAAACCACTTTATTTTTACTCCCTTATAGAAGGATGACCATCATGCGACCACTAGCCCTCTTGGCATTATTGTTGTCATTTAGTATTAATAGCTTGGCCAACACCGAGGCTGATAGATACCCGGAGTCAGAACTCTATTCAGAACCAGTTGAAGTTGTGCCAGGAGTATGGACATCAGTTGGCGCGACGCAGCCACCAACCTACGAAAATGCCGGCCACAATAATAACCTGAGCTTTGTGATCAGTGATGACGGGGTATTGGTTGTCAATGCTGGCGCATCTTATTTATTAGCGAAAGCGTTACATGATGAAATAAGGAAAATTACCGATCAACCAATCCGCTATGTTGTACTCGAAAATGGCCAAGGTCATGCGATGCTAGGCAGTAATTATTGGCGTCAATTGGGTGTAAAAATTATTGCACATGACGATGCGATTGCCGAAATAGAGAAATATGGCGCCGATGAATTAGAAGGCATGATGGGGTATAACAAGGATCGCGGTTTGGATACCACCATTGTGATGCCCGATGCCAGTTTCTCAGAGAGAATGACGATCCATTTGGGTGAGATTCCAATCGAGTTAATTAATTTCGGCCCGGCGCATTCGGCGGGTGATATTTCGGTGTATTTGCCAAAGCAAGATGTCATTATTGCCGGTGACATGGCTTTTCACCAACGCATGCTACCCGTTTTCCCAGAAACTGAAACGTTAAAATGGGTCAAGACTTTTGACTTATTTACTGCAACAGGTGCAAAATATGTCATCCCGGGTCATGGAGAACCAACAGATATGGCGACGGTGACACGCGAAACGAAAGGTTACCTACTCCACCTACAAGATGAGGTAAGAAAGCTGTTAGATGAGGATTTAGGCCTAGATGAAGCCTATCAAATAGACCAGTCTGCTTACCGTCATTTAGATACGTTTGAAGAATTAGCGACCAAGAATGCGGGCCGAATTTTTCAGGAGCTTGAACTAAATAGCTTCTAGCGGGTTTGATTAAATTTAGCTTGCCATCGGTTTAAGCAATTGCCGAAGTCGAATACCGACTAAATGAAGCAAGGCAAAGTACACAGCAGCAGCAGCAGCGATTAACCCTAACAACAGACGGCTGCGCTCCCAGCCGGAGCTGGCAAGCCAATCGGCGCTACTGGGGCTTAACCAGAAAAGCATTAGCATCAACCCAAGGTTGGGCAATAACAGTTTGAGTGTAAACTCCGCCCAGCCTGCTCGTGGCTGATAGACGCCTTCTTTGCATAAGCCGCGGAATAATAACCAGCCATTTAAGCCTGCAGATAATGCAGTCGCCAATGCCAAGCCAACATGGGCAAAGTGCAGCATCAAAATGATATTTAAGCCCATATTAACGATCATTGCGATAATGCCAATTTTGACCGGTGTTTTTGTATCTTGTCGCGCGTAATAGCCCGGCGCTAAGACCTTAATAAAAATAAAGGGTAATAAGCCTAAACCGTAAGCCATTAAGCTCAGAGACGCTTGGTAAGCATGCTCTGGGGTAAACGCACCATACTGGAATAAGGTAATTAATAACGGTTCAGCCAGATAAATTAAACCAATCGCTGCTGGTGTGGCGATAATAAAGACCCAACGCAATGCCCAATCAATCGTATTTGAAAATTCAATGGTCGACTCAGCAGCATGCTTTTTAGATAAGCTCGGTAGGATGACGGTGGCTAAAGCGATGCCAAAGACACCAAGCGGAAACTCCACTAAGCGATCAGAGTAATACAACCAGGAAATACTGCCAGTGACTAAAAAGGATGCTAGCAAGGTATCAAGCAATAAATTGATTTGTGAAACAGAGACACCAAACATTGCAGGTATCATCAGCTTGAATATTTTTTGAACGCCACTATTGTGCCGGTTCCATTTTGGCCGAGGCAGTTGATTGATGCCCATTAGGAAAGGAATTTGGAATAGCAGTTGTACGGCGCCTCCAATGAACACGCCCCAAGCTAAGGCGGTGATCGGCTGTTCAAAATAAGGCGATAACCAAATTGCCGAACTGATTAAAGCGATATTGAGGAAAACAGGTGTAAAAGCCGGTACAGAAAACTGTCCGAAACTGTTGAGGATAGAGCCAGCTAGCGCCGTCAATGAAATAAAGAATAAATAAGGAAAGGTGATTTTTAATAAATCGCCAGCCAAGGCTAATTTTTCTGGTTGTTCAATAAAGCCCGGCGCAAAGATCATAATAATAACGGGCGCAGCAATGACGCCTATTGCGGTAATAATGAACAAAATACCGGCCAAGGTGCCGCTGGTACTGGCAATCAATGCCTTTAGGTCGCCATCGCCCTTTTCACGGTATTCAGCTAGAACGGGAATAAAGGCTTGAGAGAAAGCCCCTTCCGCAAATAAACGTCGTAAGAAGTTAGGGATTTTAAAGGCGACGAAAAAGACATCGGTGCCTAAGCCAGCACCGAACAGGCGTGCGATCACAATATCTCGGATAAACCCAAGAATTCGGGATAAAAAAGTCATACTGCTGACGACAGCAGTTGATTTAAATAGCTTCTCACTCATACCTGAGTAATCCTGATAATGTTAGGATCGGGTGTTTACAATATTGGCGAGAACGAACATGGCTGAACGCAAACCGTGCCAAGGGCTTAATTCTAAGTGTTTTTTAGTTACATATCTCGTTATTGTTGTTTTTTATTAATCTTATGGTTTAACCATACTGATCTACTGCAAGAAGACTTACGCGTCATCCCGGCCGAATTACAAGCTTATATTATATCGCCTCTGAGACCAACAAGTGAGGAAGAAGCTACCTTAAATAACAAGCAAGTACTTACTATCAATTTGTTCAAAGACAACTGGACATTAGTCTATTTCAGCCATGCAAATTGCCTTCCTAGCTGTTTAACTGGGTTCAATAAACTCGCTACCTTTCAGTCCGCTTACGCAAGCAAAGGCGTCGGCACTTTGTTGATAGACTTTGATAGTGATGTCCATGCGCGAGGAAAATTAGACCAGCTTTTACAGTATCAAAACTTTAACTTTCCGGTTCTTGAGGCTGAAGAAGCAGTGATCGAGGGCTTAGCAAAAACCTTTATCGCGCTCTATTTAAAAAGTGATTTGGGTGGTGGCTATTATCAAATTGAACAAGAACATAAGCTGTTTTTAGTTGATCCTAAAAGTCGTGTCTATGCCATTTTTGACGAACAAACATCGGCATTGACGATTGATAACAGTTTTGCTGCATTACGCAGCTTTTATGGTAAATCTGAATAGTTTTATGCGGGTGACAAAGCATCAGAGAAGTGTGCAGACAGAATATCAATCGCTGCCGTTGAGCGGTAACTTGAACGCCAAACCAAGCCTAATTCTCTAACCGGCTTTTCCTTCGCCAGCAGTGGTTTTAAACTAATATCAGCATGGGCCACCATATCTGACGTAATCGCCATTTCTGGAATCAGTGTAATACCAAGCCCGCCAGCGACCATTTCAATCAAAGTATATAAGCTAGTGCCTTGCATACTAGTTCGTTGTGTTGTCGAGGGTAGGCTACATGCGGTTAAAGCATGTTCGCGTAAACAGTGCCCCTCTGAGAGTAGCAATAAGTCATCGACAGGTAAACGTGATGCCTGAATGCCGTTACTGTCAGCAAGTGGATGATCGGTTGGCAAAGCGACCCAGAAGGTTTCTGATGCAAAAATAGTGTGTTCAAGCTGCCCGATATCAAAAGGAAATGCCAGTATCGCCAAGTCAATGTCACCTTCATTGAGTTGCTTCACTAATCTCTCAGACTGCTCTTCAATCAAAACTAACTCGATTTGGGGTAGCTCCTTACGAAGGTTCGGTAAGGCTTTAGGCAGCAAAAAAGGGCTAATACTGGGAATCACACCGATACGTAACCGGCCTGATAACGGGTTTTTTTCAAGCTCAGCAACATCAACTAAATCAGCCGCTAACGATAAAATCTGCTGCGCACGTTGGGCCACTTCTTGGCCTAGTGCCGTGACAAGCACTTTCCTATTGGTCCGCTCTAACAATGGTGCGCCTAACAACGCTTCTAAATCTTGGATGCCGGCACTTAAAGTCGACTGGGTGACAAAGCATTGTTCTGCAGCTTTACCAAAATGTTTGAGCGCCACAACGGCGGTTAGATAACGTAATTGGCGCAATGTGGGCAAATTCATAATCGTTAATTCCTGTTAAAATCAGTAAAACAAACATTTTTATCATTATGATAAGGCTTAGACAGGCATTGTCAATGAATTAAAATTAAGTGATTTCTACTAAAAATCAGGCTTTATAGCGCGGCCTTTTTACAGTACAGTGGGACTTTATCTCAACTAGATAGTAAACACGGGTGCTGGCAGAATTAACCATTAGACAGTTGCGAAATATTTCAGCGCTTTCTTTATCACCTTCAATCGGCATTAATTTGTTGCTGGGTGAAAATGGCGCTGGTAAAACCAGCATACTGGAAGCGATTCATCTGTTAGCGTTAGGCCGATCTTTTCGCACTCGCTCATTAAAGCAATTAATTCAATTTGAACAACAGCACTTACAAATTATTTCAAAAACGGTTGATCATAAAACCCCGATAGGTTTGCAGTATGGCTTAACATCAGGTTTAGAAATACGGCTTAATAATGCCCCACTTAAAAAGTTATCAGATTTAGCCTCCCAATTGCCTTTACAGTTTATTCCGGCCAATTGTCATCAGTTCTTTGAGCAGGGCCCAAAGTATCGCAGACAGTTATTAGACTGGGGCTTGTTTCACGTGGAACCCAGTTTTAATTTCCATTGGCAAGCCTATAAAAAAGTAGTTCAACAGCGTAATAGCGCGATCAGGCAGCATAAAAAAACGGATGAAATCCAACTGTGGGATGCCCACCTTGTCTCGCATGGCGATGAAATCAGTAAGCAAAGAATAAAACGGCTAGAACATTTATTAGCTGAATTTAAAATCATTTTTCCTCGCTTATGCCCAAGCCACAAAAACAGTGTTTTTTCTTTGAAATATCGCAGTGGTTGGCCAAAAGACAGCTCTTTAAAAGACACCATTGCAGCAACCATTGAGCGTGATAAACAACTTGGTTATACCCGCTCTGGCAGTCATGCTGCGGATTGGTCATTTAAGGTCGATGATTATGAGCCCAATGAAGTGTTTTCTCGAGGACAACAAAAGTTATTTTTTATCGCATTGTGTATGGCGCAAATAAAAACGACGCAACAAGGAAACATTAAAAGTGTTTTATTGATCGATGATATTAGCTCTGAACTAGATACGTCACATCAAGAAATAATTTTGAATGAATTAGCAAATTTATCAGTACAAACTTTCATTACGAGCACGGATAACTTACTAGCTGATATCGCAAACAATAATGCCGATTTTACAACGTTCCACGTGAAACAAGGGCAGCTTCTTTAGCATGAAGAATCACCTCACTACCAACAATGCAATATAAAGAGTAAAATAGACCGATCAAGTGAAATAATTGACCTTAATCCGCTAAATATGGATGCAATATGACAACTGAAGATAACGCCTACGACTCGTCGAATATTAAAGTTCTAAAAGGCTTGGATGCCGTTAGAAAGCGGCCGGGTATGTATATTGGTGATACAGATGATGGCACAGGATTACACCACATGGTGTTTGAGGTGCTTGATAACTCCATTGATGAAGCGTTAGCCGGCCATTGTAGTGAAATCAATGTTCGAATCCATCCAGACGACTCAGTATCAGTGTCTGATAATGGCCGTGGTATCCCTGTCGATGTCCATGAGGGCGAAGGTGTTTCAGCCGCTGAAGTCATTATGACTGTACTGCATGCAGGCGGTAAGTTTGATGATAATTCTTACAAGGTGTCAGGCGGTTTGCATGGTGTTGGTGTTTCGGTCGTTAACGCCTTATCAAAAAAATTAACCCTTGAAATTCGACGTAATAATAAAGTTTATCGTCAAAGTTATACCGATAGTGTCCCTGATGCACCCATTGAAGAAGGTGAGGACTGCGATACAACGGGCTCAAAAATCCAGTTTTGGCCAAGTGAACAGACTTTCACCCATCTCATTTATGACTACAAAATTTTAGCAAAACGAATTAGAGAGCTGGCTTTCTTAAATTCGGGCGTTCGTATTGTATTGACCGATGAGCGTGATGAGAATAGCGAAGTATTCTATTACGAAGGTGGTATTACGGCGTTTGTAGAGCACCTGAACAAAAACAAAGCGCCGGTACATCAAGCCATTATTGCTATCGAAGGTGAGAAAGACGAAGTCACCGTTGAGTTAGCCATGCAATGGAATGATTCCTATACCGAGAATATTGTTTGTTTCACCAACAATATTCCGCAGCGTGATGGTGGTACGCATTTAGCGGGTTTCAGAGCAGCATTAACGCGGACCTTAAACCAATATATTGAAGCTGAAGGCTTGACGAAGAATGCCAAAGTTGCCACCAGCGGTGATGATGCACGTGAAGGGTTGACGGCCGTACTCTCAGTTAAAGTACCGGATCCTAAGTTCTCATCACAAACCAAAGACAAATTGGTGTCATCAGAAGTACGGACGATTGTTGAATCACTGGTGAATCAGCATTTCCATGATTACTTGGTCGAAAACCCAGCCGATAGTAAATTAATTGCCAACAAAATGGTCGATGCGGCGAGAGCGCGGGAAGCAGCACGTAAGGCGCGTGAGTTAACACGTCGTAAGGGCGCGTTAGATATTGCAGGCCTACCCGGTAAGCTAGCCGATTGTCAGGAGCGTGACCCTGCCCTCTCCGAGCTTTTTTTAGTAGAGGGTGACTCTGCGGGAGGCAGTGCTAAACAAGGTCGTGATAGACGCACACAGGCTATTCTGCCGCTAAAAGGAAAGATCTTGAATGTTGAGCGTGCGCGCTTTGACAAAATGATCAGTTCAGCTGAGGTCGGCACATTGATTACAGCCCTAGGCTGTGGCATTGGCCGTGATGAATATGACCCAAGCAAATTACGCTATCATCACATCATCATCATGACCGACGCCGATGTCGTTCGCACATCAGAACACTATTGTTAACGTTCTTCTATCGCCAAATGCCAGAATTAGTGGAAGGTGGCCATATATATATAGCGCAGCCGCCGCTCTACAAAATTAAGAAAGGTAAGCAAGAACGTTACGTCAAAGATGACATTGAGATGGAAAACTATCTCACCGAGCTGGCATTGAACAATGCAGAACTTTACCCAAGTGAATCAGTCGATCCGATTAAAGACTCAGCTTTGAAAGCATTAATTGATGAATATCAAACAGTTATGGCAATAATGGCGCGCTTATCAAGCCATTACTATCCTGCTTTCTTAAGACAATTGATGTACCAGCAACAAATACCTGAGCTAAACAATGCAAAGGCGATGACAACATGGTTATCTACCATTGAAGAAAGACTCAATGAAGGGTTACCGACAGGGACAAGCTATGGTTTGTCAGTATTAAAAGATAATGACGGTATAGAGCGTATTAATGTCAGCTTTAACCGCCATGGCATTAGTACGGATTATCATATTCCTGGCGAATTCTTTGCCAGCAGTGAGTACCAACGTATTTTGAGTTTTGCCGATAAAATTAATGGCATGTTCAGTGATGATGCCTACGTTCAACGTGGCGATCGCAGTGAACCGGTAGTGCATTTTTCACAAGCGGTGACGTGGTTGATGACCGAAGCCCGCCGAGGCCAAACGGTACAGCGTTACAAAGGACTGGGTGAAATGAATCCAGATCAGCTTTGGGAAACGACGATGGACAAGAGCAAGCGTCGCTTATTACAAGTCAGAATTGAAGATGCTATTGCAGCAGATCAGACTTTCAATACCCTGATGGGCGATCATGTCGAACCTCGCCGTGAGTTTATTGAAACCCATGCTTTACAGGCGACAAACCTAGATATCTAACGGGCTACTTAAGTTGAAAGATAAATCATAAAAAAGGCCCTTTCTAGGGCCTTTTTTATGAGTGATAATTAATGTAGTTTAATTTTTGGGTGCACACTGCGCCTGAATAAATGCGATAGCGATAGCATGCCGACTCGGAAGAATCCAAATAAGGCGACTTGATGCATTTTATAGAGTGATAAATACATCATGCGGGCTAAGAAGCCTTCGATCATCAAGCTGCCCTTCGATAAACTGCCCATCATATTCCCAACGGTACTATATTTACCGAGAGACACTAATGAGCCATGATCATGGTAGTGATAATCAGGGATAGATTTACCCGCAAGTCGGCGCGTAATTGATTTATAAGCTAACGAGGCCATTTGATGGGCTGCTTGAGCACGAGGTGGCACATTGCCTTCATGCCCTTCCCAAGGACAGGCGGCACAATCACCAATAGCGTAGATATCATCATCAGTCAGGCTTTGTAGCGTTTGCTTTACTTCAATTTGGTTGATTCGGTTGGTGGCAAGGCCGAGCTCCATTAAAAATGTCGGGGCTTTAATGCCCGCGGCCCAGACTTTAATCGCAGCGGGTACCACCTTGCCGCTTTCTGTTCTAATTTCATCGGCGGTCACTTCAATGACGCGCTCATCTGTTAAAACATCGACGCCCAGCTTGGCTAACTCGATTTCTGTCGCACGAGATAGCTTTTCTGGTAAGCCCGGTAGAACCCGATCAGCCGCTTCAATGATGCTGATTTTAACATCGGTGGGTTTGACCTCATCGAGGCCATAGGTTGAGAGTAAATGGGAGACCTCATGTAGTTGAGCACTTAATTCTACGCCTGTTGCCCCTGCCCCAACGATGGCAATATCGAGCTGTCCATCATCAATAGGCCGTTCTTGCGTATGGGCACGGACATAGGCTTCGAGCAATTGCCTTTGAAAATGTTCAGCTTGTCTTGTGGTGTCAAGGAACAGACAATGTTCAGCCACGCCTGCAATGCCAAAGTCATGGCTAATACTGCCGACAGCAATAATAAGATAATCGTAATCAAAGGTCCGGCTAGGAATGATTTCTAGGCCTTCGGCATTCAAGGTGGCTGCCATAGAAATGGTTTTGTTGTCTCGATCTAAGCCATCCATTTTGCCAAGGCGAAAATGAAAACCGTTGTATTTGGCTTGACCTAGGTATTCTATTTCATCTTGATGAGAATCGAGCGTACCAGCAGCGACTTCATGCAGCAACGGTTTCCAGATATGGGTTCGGGTATTATCGACCAGAGTGACATCAGCCTTCCCTTTTCTGCCCAGTTTACGGCCTAGTTTTGTGACTAACTCCAAGCCCCCTGCGCCACCGCCGACAACGATGATTTTAGGGATACTGTTATTTGACGATGTCATTATTTAAGCACTCCATAATAAAAGGTTATATCAATATAACACGTGATTATACGTATAAACCCTCATTAAAACCATCATAATTTTTTACTCAGGACTGAGAGTCTGTCAAACTGATATCCATAATAAACTCAAAGGTATCAATCGAGAATGCAAGCACGACCCGATAAACCGCGTTTAGCATGGGCCATTACCGGTTCAGGCCACTATTTGGATGAATGCATCGAGATTGTGCGTGAGCTTGAGGATGTGGATTTGTTTTATAGTCGGGCTGGCGAAGAAGTCGTACGAATGTATGGCCATGACCCGAAAGCAATCAATGACAAAGGGCGAGTGTATCGTGATCGTGCGGCAAGTTCGCCGCCTGTCGGCTTATTTTACCGTGGCGATTACCATACCTTAGTAGTGGCCCCTGCCACATCGAATACGGTCGCTAAAATGGTATTAGGCTTTTCAGATACTTTAGTAACCAATGTCTATGCCCAAGCGGGTAAATGCCGTATTCCAAGTATTGTGCTTGCCTGTGATACGGAACCAGAAATGGACACCCCTGCCCCAGATCGCATTGTCACGCTTTGGCCAAGAGAAGTGGATTTAGCCCATACGCATAAATTGCGGTCTTATGAAGCAACAACTGTGGTTGAAAACCCAGAAAAATTATTGACAGCGTTAAAAGTACGTCTGGAAGAGATAAACCAAAGCAATGGCTGACAAGCTGTTATTTTTAACGGGTAAATTAGCTTTACCCGGCCTACAAAAAGTATTGGATGACATGGCACCTTTGCCATTTGATTACCAACTTCATCAGATAGGGGTGTCTGTAGCGGCTTTAATGACAGACAAAATGATTGGCCGTCGTTTAAAGCCTGAGCATTACGCAGGATATAAAGAAATCATTGTGCCGGGTCGGTGCCGGGGCGATCTCATTGCATTAAGTGAACAACTCGGTATTTCTGTTGTGCGAGGCCCTGAAGAAATGAAGGATTTACCGCTTTATTTTGGCCGTGAAAGGAAACAGCCCGATTTGAGTCAATACGACGTCAATATTTTTGCCGAAATTGTCGATGCACCAGAGCGTGATATCGCAGGCATACTAGATCGGGCCGAATACTATCGAGATGCTGGTGCCGACGTCATTGATATTGGCTGTCTGCCACAAGAAAAATTCCCGCATATGGAGGAAGCAGTGGCAGCGCTGCATGAAGCCGGCTTTAAAGTCAGTGTAGACTCGCTGGAGCTGGATGATTTACGTCGTGCGGGTAAAGCAGGGGCCGATTATTTATTGAGCCTGACAGAAAATACTTTCCATCTAGCGGAAGAATCCGATGCGATCCCGATCCTAGTACCAGCGGAACCGGGATCTTTAGCGTCATTAGAGCGCGCCATGGAAGCCATGGATAAAATCAATAAGCCTTGGATTGCTGATCCGATTTTAGACCCCATTCATTTTGGTTTAACCAACTCGATAGTGCGTTATCACCAATTACGAGCGAGTTATCCGGAAGCCGATATCATGATGGGCGTGGGTAATCTAACGGAACTGACCGATGCCGATACGGCGGGGGTTAACGCGCTATTATTTGGCATTATTTCCGAGTTAGGCGTCAACAATGTGCTCGCGACAGAAGTCAGTCCACATGCCCGCCGCGCGATTAAAGAAGCCGATGTGTCGCGTAGAATGATGTACGCTGCGAAACGTGAGAGTAGCCTACCCCGAGATTTGACCAGTGATTTATTAGTGACGCATGAGCGCAGGCCTTTTCCTGATAGCGCACAAGACATTGCCACATTAGCATCGAACATCAAAGATCCTAATTACCGGATTAAAGTGGCAGAACAAGGCATTTATATGTTCAACCGGGATGGCTTGATGCAAGCAAAAGATCCCTTTGATTTTTATCCTCAGTTAGATCTAAAAGACGATACTGGCCATGCTTTTTATTTGGGGGCAGAACTCGCAAAAGCCCAAATAGCTTGGCAGCTAGGTAAGCGTTATACTCAAGACGAAGAATTGTTATGGGGCTGCGCTACTACGATGGAAGCGCAAGACCTGACGAAACAAAAAGAGCAAGGTACAACAATGACAACAGGAAGAAAGTGTGGCACAGCAGAATAAAAAAATTCATGAAGTCATCGTGACCACATTATCAGAAGAAGGCATGGCCCATTCAGCTCCAATGGGAATCACGGAAAGCAAAGGTCAAATCATTATTCAGCCTTTTAAACCGTCGGCAACCTATAACAATTTAAAACGTCATCGCCAATGTACGATTAATTTCACCGATGATGTACGTGTTTTTGCAGGGGCATTAACAGGCCGTAGAAACTGGTCCACGCTGCCCTGTCAGCAAATAGAGGGTCAATACCTTGAACAAGCATTGGCCCATATTGAACTTGAACTGGTGGACTTTGAAGACACTGATCCGCGTGCGCGCTTTACGGGCAGTATCATAAAAGAAACCATGCATCGCCCTTTCCGAGGGTTTAATCGCGCTCAAAATGCGGTGATTGAAGCAGCGGTATTAACCAGCCGCTTACAGATGCTACCGGCTGAAAAAGTCCAACAAGAAATTAGCTATCTTAAAATAGCGATTGATAAAACAGCAGGCGATCGTGAACATGAGGCTTGGGGTTGGTTGATGGACAAGATAGAAGATTACGGTATTGAATTGACACATGATTAAATGGTTAGCAAGCGTACAGTCGCTTGAAGAGGTGAAAACCCTCCTCCCTACACTGCCAGACATCTTAGATATAAAAAACCCGTCACAAGGTGCGTTAGGTGCCTTAGACATCACGTCTGTGACTCAGATCGTGGGCTTAGTATCAAAACGCTGTCAGACCAGCGCCACAATAGGTGATTTGCCCATGCAAGCAGCGGTAATCAACCCTGCCATGGCCGCAATGGCAACATCGGGTGTCGACTACGTCAAAGTAGGCCTTTTTCCCGATGTGCACCTGATGGGATGTATTGAAGCCATGGCGACGACAATCGAGCAACTCCCAGTACCTGTCATCGCGGTATTATTTGCCGATAAGATGCCGAGCGAGGATGTCATGCCGCTGTTAAAGCAAAGCGGCTTTGAAGGTGTGATGATCGATACTGCGATTAAAGATGGCCGACATTTACGAGATCATTGGAATCAACAACAAATCAATGCCTTTATCAATGAGGCTGAGCAATATGACATGCTGTGTGGCTTGGCAGGCGCACTGCGCTATGAAGACATTGCCGAGCTGAAATTTTTAGGGGCAGACTATTTGGGTTTCAGAAGCGCCCTATGCCAAAACCGAGAACGTACAACGCAGCTACAAGCAGACTTAGCGGTACAAATTCAACAAGCAATGCACAGTGACGGTGGTCAAAAACCAGAATTAGGTTGCTCCAAAAAGGCCCGTTCTTCATCTGTTGATGGCCTATTTAACACAGCATTGCGGTGCGGGTAACGGCCAAAGCGTTCGATAATACGCTGGTGTTTCATTTCAAATTCAAGGACGTCAGGATCATTATTCTGTTCGAATAATGAGACAGCAAGTTGATGAACGGTCGAAGATTCACTATGCATATAGGGCATATAAAGAAAGGATCGTTCTTGGGGCGTGAGCTGTTTATCAGCCCCTAACGCAATAGCCTCTTGTGCTAAAGCGAGCGCCATACCGTCGTATGCGAAGGCAAGGGGGGAGTCTCGGAACAGATTCCTTGAAAATTGATCAAGGATCAATATTTCTGCTAAGCGGCCTTGTGCGCTTGTTCTCCAACAATACAGTTCGCATTGTCTTGCTTGCCGGTGAAGATCAGCAAATTGATCGTGAAGAAGTTGATCAAAATCAGGGTCTTTCTGCCACCACTGTTGTGGACTACAGGCTGTAAACCAAAAATCGATAATGTCCTGATAACGGGGAGTCATTGCTTATACCCAAAATTGAATGGTGGAATGAGATCGGCCAGACATTTGCATTTTATCGTGTTAACAATAGGATATGTAAGGCAAGACCTAATAATACAATTGCAGTCAGACGGTGCATGATTTTCTGAACTTTTGGGGATGACATAAGCCAGTTGCTGAGTGAGCCTGCAATAAGGGCAATACCCGTCATGACAATGAACGAAATCACAATAAAAATACCGCCTAACAACATAATTTGGCTTGCCAGCTCACCATGCTTAACATCGATAAACTGGGGCAAAAAAGCCAAAAAAAACAGCCCGATCTTGGGGTTGCTAATGTTCATAATAATGCCACGTCGGTAAAACTGAAACGGGGTTAAAGGCGCAGCAGCCTGAAGTGATAAATCGACGTTAGCTGCCCGATAGGCCTGCCATGAAAGGTAAACCAAATAACTGGCGCCAAAGATCTTTAATAAGGGAAAGGCAA
>Ga0209716_1001244_pt1 | contig 19948 bp, 11 predicted proteins | sample COGITO_mtgs_1205_FD_184811 | JGI IMG/M metagenome (GOLD analysis project Ga0209716, IMG submission 184811) | Pelagic marine microbial communities from North Sea - COGITO_mtgs_120531 (SPAdes) (version 2) | ecosystem: Environmental > Aquatic > Marine > Epipelagic ...
AGGAGAGGCTAGAAGAGGCCAAGGCCCAGGGAAGGTACGTGGATCTGGACGCGCTCGGGCCGGAGCAGCTCTGCGTCAAGGTGAAGATCGAGGGCACCGAGGGCGAGTACGAGACGGTGTACAACTCCTATGGCGAAAAGGCGGCGGTTGAAGTCGCAAAGGACGCGGAACCAGTAGCGCGAATGCGCAATGGCGATTGTGAAGACAAGCCCATTTGTCTCGACGACGACGACGACGACGAGGACGCGCCGCCCGCGCCGCCCGCGCCGCCCACGGCGCCCGCGCCGCCCACGGCGCCGCCCGCGCCGCCCGTCGTCGACTCGGCACCGATCACTCCGGCACAATTGGCAAAGCTGAAGCAAAAGTACCCCGCGCTCTACCCAGACTTTGCACGGATCGTTGCAAGCGCGGCCCTTTCGAATGCGCAAAAAAAGGCTTGCATCGTGACGATTGTGAATTCCGAAAAGGCGCGGGCGGTGTTGGATGCGGCGCCGACGGAGCCAGTGCCAGCACCAGCGGCCAGCACCGATTCGCGCGTTGGTGCTCCGTGGACCAAGGAGGAGGACGACCTCCTCCGCGCCGCCAAGGGCGCGTCGAGGAACCGCAGATGGGGAGAGATTGCCGACGCCGTTCCGGGACGCACGCGGTCTGGCGTGCGCATACGGTGGCAACGGCTCGAGGAAGACGCTCGAAACAAGCAGCGGGCGGAACACGCGGCGACGGCGCCAGTCCCAGTCCCAGTCCCAGTGCCCGCGGAAGCACCCGTCGCAGAGCACAAGCTGCTCGTTGACCTGCCCAAGGACTACGCCGCTGGGGATCGCATGAAGGTGATGTTGGCAAACGACGAGAACATGCTCGGCCAGTTTACTATTACGATTCCCAAGGAGGCCGTGCCTGGCAAACCCATCATGGGACGGTTTGTGTTGAGCGCGGGCATGTCCGCAAAAGGGTTGCGCGTGGTTCGACGGTGGAAGGAAGGCACCGACGCGCCGCCCCTTCCCGCGTCTGCATCGCTCGTGACTTTGAGACCCCTGGCGCCGCCATTGCCGCCTCCCGCTGCCATCGTCACCCCTCCCACCGTCGCCCCTCTCGTTCCACCGCCCGAGACGTGCACGTCGGTGGGTAACAAGCGCAAGCTCGAGGAACTCGCCGATGCGCCGTAGCAGCAGTAGTGCGTGTCTGTGTGTCTGCGTGTCTGCGTCTTGCGTCTGCGTCTTGCGTCTTGCGGAGTGTGTGTGCGCAATGAACAACTCCATTCTCTCACACACGCACACGCATACACACACACACCCTTTTTTTGGTCGCGCGCATGCCTGTTGGCAACGCGCCCGAGTCCAAGTCCAAACCCCGGTGGCAACTCTTCGAGGATCACACGATTGTGCAGTTTCGACAGATCGCCAACGGCAACCCTACCGCCACCGACGATCCCCTCGTCAAGGCCCTGCGCGGCGCGCGCGTCTACGGGCCGTGGACCTCGGACGTTCCCGCCGGGCTCCTGGCCAGCATCGGCTTCCTGGGAACGAGCACCAAGGAGTACCATCGCATCCAGCACGCGTCGCCAGACAAGTGTGGGTGGGCAGAGCGCGGCGGCGACGGGCTCATCGTGTGCGCCAACGACTGGATCATCGCCTTGCAGATGAAGGACGTGGCGCACGCCGGGCACGCCAGCAACCTGCAACGCTACCTGATGCTCTGCCGCCGCGTCGAAAAGTACAATGCCACGCTTGGCATTGTCGACGAGACCTTTGCGGCGCCCTGCGGCATCCTCGCCGTGGCACCGGACACGCGCATCTCGGACATGGACATTCTCGACTACCGCGAAACGTGCAACATTCTGGTGGAGGCCATGCCCAATTTTACCTCGACGCAGCCGCGCGCGCCGCTCACGGTGCGCGAGCAGCGCGAAGCCGACGACTACGCGAGGCGCTTCGCGAACCAGCCCGAACGCAACGCCCCCGCGCTGCCCGTGCCGCCGCCCGAGAAGAATCTTCCCGCGCCGCTGGCGCGCGGGAAGATCAAGGGCGGCCTCACCGAGCGCGAGCGGCTCATCAGGGCCGAGCGCAAGGCCAGCCGCGAGGCGGCCAGGCCGCGCAAAGCCGTCGATCGCACCTTTCAGGACCGCGCCGTCAAGACCATCTGCGCCCAAAAGGGACTCCACTTGGTGCGCGGACCCACCGGGTGCGGCAAGACGACCATCATCAGCCACGTTCTGGCCAACCTGCTGACGCCGCCGCGGCAAGTGGAAACGCGCAGCGTCGTCGCCGCCGCCGCCGCCGCCAGCAACGCCGCTGGTGGTGCCGCGCCGCAACGGCCAAAGTGGCGGCCTCCCATTTGCTTCCTCGTCGCACCCTTCATCCAGCACGCGCGTCAGCTCTACGATGCCCTCGAAGAGGTGCTCAAGCTCCGTCTTGGCACCGGCTGGGAGCACAAGGTCCTCTTTCTCGCCTCGGAGCAGCTGAAGCGCACCGAAGTGGTGGTGGCAGCGAAAGACGACGACGAGACCGCTGCCGCCGCTTCTGCGCCGGCGCAGTACCAGTCGTGTGCGGTGCCAACGCAGGGCGAGCTGCTCGTGTCCATGGAGGACTTGGACGTGTGCGTCTTCGTCGCCACCGACAAGTCGTCCGAGCTGCTGCTCGAAGTCGCCAAGAGTGCGCACGTCCTCGGCCGCACCCTCTTTGTCGTCTCCGACGAGGCGCACTTTGACTCGGGCAATCGCTCGGCCATCATGGAGTTGCTGCGCATGGTCGACGTCGACAAGGGCGATACCGGCATTGCCGCCTCGGCGACGCCCGACGGCAACGTGATGGCCCTCCCGGGGCTGAAGCGCACGCTCCAACTCGACTACGACGTGGCCATCAAAAACCGGTGGATTGCCGACTACAAGATCGTGCTGCCGCTCGTTCACGACGTGTCCAAGACTTTGGACGGCAAGCCCCTCGCCCTTGACGTGCAAGCGCTGCTCGGCGCGCACCCCGAGGACGACCTCGGCGCCGCCGCGCTCTTCACCGTGCAAGGCATGTACGTGCACGGCAAGCGCCGCTGCATTGCCTACGCGCGCGACTCGCGCGAGAGCGCGCTCGAGGCCGAGCGCGCGCTGCAGCAGGCGTGTGAGGTTGTCGGCGTGCGCTGCAAGACGCACGTGGTCGTGTGCGGCACGCAGCGGATCGATCGCGACGCGGCCATCAAGGACTTTTCCCAGGGGTCGACCCGCGTCGAGGAGCCTGGAGTCAACGAGTTCGGCGAGCCCTGTCTCTGCTCCAAGCCCCTTTTCCGCTTCCTGATCGGCGTGCGCATCCTCGACCAGTGCCTCGACTTTCCGCTGTGCGACGCCGTGGCCATTTTGACCCCGCCAATGGGCGCCGACTCCACCAACAAGTCGGCGCATCGCGCGATGCAGCGCCTCGGCCGGTGCCTGCGCTACAAGTTTCGCGGCGACACCAGCCGTTGTTACGTCTTTGCCGATCCGGAGTCGGAGTGGCTCAACTCCTTTCTCGATTGCTTGGGGACCTTTGACTCGGGCATGCGCGCGCGCACGTCGGTGGTGTCGGCCAATCCCGACGACTTGACGCGACCCAATGCGCGTGCCGAGGTCAAGCGGGCCGAGCGCGCGACGGTCAAGGACGTCATGGATCGGTACGAGATTCATCGCGAGAGCGCCGTGGCGTTGACCACGTCGCAAAAGCTCGTGGCACTCGTCGAGTGCACGGGTAGCGACGACGATCCGCCGAAGAAGGGTGACAAGATGAAGCGCATCAACGACGACGGCACCGAGGAGGGCACCGAGCACGTCTTCAACTATGGCGAGTTTTTATTTGGCATTCTCGGCAACTTTGCCAACGATGGCAAAAAGCAAGACGGTGCGGGCACCGCAATTGTGTACCCGGCGCCCAAGTTTGTGCTCACCGACGAGGATATGAACGTCGCATACGCCGGTCTGCCCTACCTGAGCGTGGCCGTAGACGCATTCAAGCTCAAAAACTCGACGCACGGCCTCGAGAACAAGGTGCGCGCGCTGAACGCGTTCATGGACGCCACGGGACGCAAGCCGGTGGCCCAGCAGCCGGGCGAGAAGGCGTGCAAGACGCCCGAGGCCAAGCACGAGCAAAAGATGGCGAGCTTTGTAAACAGCCTCGTCACGCGCAAGGACTACATGACCAAGAAGCTCGGCGCCGCCGTCTACGAGCCGCTGATGAAGCGCATCAAGGCCCTGCACGATGCCGTCCAGGAACCCCAGGTGGTTGCCGACATTCGGACCGTCATCGCCACCTGCGTCCAAAAGGCCGGCAAGAACGCGCCGTGGCCGAATAACAGCAGCAGTCGTGGAGATGGCCGCCGCAAGGCCGAGCCGGGTGGGAATACGGTGCAGAGCATCTTTCAGGGCTCGTACCGATACAAGTCCTACCCGGACAAGTGGCACGTGACCTGCAAGCGCGAGGTTGAGGCCTCGGTGCTGTGTCAGCCGGTGGCCAAAGGGGCCGAAGACGTCCACGCCAAGGCGCGCTTCTTTTTGCTCACGCTCATCGCGTTTGGCCGCGACGCGCAGCAGTGGAAGCGGGACTTCCAGGCCAGCGAGCCCGAGCGGCGTGCGCGCGGCGAAGTCGACTTGCCGGGACCCAAGGGCACCAAGAAGCTGTCCCACGCCCGCGCCCGCTGGTTTGATGCCACAATTCGCGTGCAGTGGGTTGCCAAAAAGCTGGCCGTTGGCATCGTCGACGAGAAGCCCGACGAGACGCCCGAAGAACAGGCCAAGCGCGCGCGGACACGGGAGCTCGACCGCAAGCGTGACGCAAAGCGTCGGCGCAAGGCTGTCGAGGAGCGCGCCAAGGCGGCGGTCAATGACGGCGTGTGGGATCCCTATTCCGACCCGGAGTGAACTTGGATGAAGTCCATTCTCGATCCACGCACAAACCCCCTTGATGACCAGTCCCAACCCTCCCCGCTCAGTGGCCACCAAAGAATGGCAGTTGTTGGGGGGAGTGGTTTCTTCTTTGAATTACTTGCGTCGAGTACATTCACAACACAACACAACACAACACACACACACGTGTTTGAGGAGGGAGGGGTTTCTCAAGAACCCAAGCGCCATGCAAGTCTTTGTGCTGTCGACCAATGCGACGCTCGCCGCCTGCATGCACTGCGACGCCCACGTCGTCAAGATGATCGTGGAGACGGCGCAGATCCTCTACACCTACCTCGTGACGTCCAATGTGCCGCTTTCGTCAGGACCATTGGTCCCCTACAAGCCGACGCACCGCAACCACCCGTGCGTTCTCTGGCTGCACGGCGGCCGATCGCACTTTGCGTGGCTGCTCGAGCTCGGCCTCGCGCTCTGCGCGTGCTACACTCGGCTGTACGGCAAGATCCACAAGACGGAGGCGCACCTTCACCACCTCGCGTGCACCGTCTGCTCCAGCGCGCTGCCCGCCAATTGCACGCCGAAGCGGTGGCTGCGCCGCCTCGTGGCGCACGGGGTGAGCGCGAAAACGGTCCGCGCGTGCGCGTCCAAGGTTGCCACGCGCAACCCGCCAATGGGCTGCGCGTTTGGCGTCGTTTGCTCCGGCGACGCGGTGCCGCACGCAACGGACGCCGACGGCCGCATCGACCTCGTGGGCACCTATCTGCGCTTCTACGTCTACAAGCGCACGCACTTCAAAAAGGAGATGCGCTGGAATCAGCGCGACGCTCCGCCGCCGTTGCTCGCACTGGCGTGGAACCATGTACCAGATATGGGAAATTAAAAAACCTCCTTGATGAAACAAAAAAAACCCCCGAGCGAGTGGCAGTGGCAGTGGGTTTTTTGAGAGTCCCCCCCAAATGGCCGCGTCCACCGCGCTGTGGTTGGCCACCGCGCCGCTGGCGCTGCTGGTGTCGATTGCGTGCCTCGTGTTGGGCATCGTCTTTTTCGACCTGACCTCGCCGCTGCTCTCGATTTGGTTGTTTGTGATCGCGCTCATCGCGCTCGTGTACCGGCTGCGCTTCTTCGAGTACGGCGCCCGCGCCCGCGCGCTGAGCGGCAACGCGCCCTTTTTGGCCACCGATGCGCCCTGGGCCGAGATGTCCGAGGTGGTGCAAGGCGGCGTGGTGCGCCAGTTGCGAGAGACGGGCAAGCCGCCGCAGATTGTCGGGTGTGGCTGGGGGTACTTCATCGGCCGGCGCACGGCCGAGCGCGCGCTCTTCACGCACCATTTACGCGGCCGACCGGACGCGCGGAATCGACCGCTTTGGTTCTACTGCGGCACGACACTCGCCGAGGTGTGCGAGGTGCTGCACGACGAGTTTCAAAAGACCTTTTGGTCGACACCGACGCACCAGAACATCTCGATTGGCTCGTGGCTCGCGCGGGCGTGCCACGGCAACGCGGGCGCCTCGGGCAAGCCGACCTCGTACGCGGCCGAGTGGGTCGACGCTGTGCACATGCACTCGGTTGCGACGGCGCAGCGCGGCGCGCAGCGCTACGCGTACAAGGACGCCAAGGTGTGGTTTGACGAGGATCCCGAGGAGTGGTTTGTCGTGGCCGTCGAGTTCAACGAGAAGAAGCTCGCCGACAATGGCTGGCTGCAAAAGCGGCTGGTGACGGTGCCGGAGCAGCGTGTAGGCGTGAGTCTCGGCTTGCAAGAGTGGCTCCTCGATGCCCCCGTGCTGCGCGTTTTGTTCTTTGGCTCGGCGCGGCACCAAGGCTTGGGCGTCACCTACACACCCGTTGCGAGCGAACCCTCGGCGCCGAATCGACGTCCCTGCGGCTGCTGCCCTCCGGTGCCGCACATTGATCCGCACGACTGCAGCGCGCCGTGCATGAGCCTACAATTGGACACGTGCAGTTTGCTCGGTGGCTGGCACGAACGAGGCAAGAATGCCTACAATGGCATCATTCGACTCAAGGATGCCAACGCCTTCAGTCCCTCGAATCTATTGGACGCCATACCCTTGATCCCGCTCGTGGTCATGGGCACCGGGTTGCTGAATTTTGAATTCATCTTTCACCTGCGCGAGGGCGTGTCCGAGTCGCCGGCGCAAACGGTGCAGCGGCTGTGCAATGCCTTGATCGAGCTCTACTCGGGCCGCGACGGCATCTGGGGCCGGGCCGAGTTGCGCATCGGCAGCCTCGAACGGGGCTTGGTCTTTGTGGACACGATTGCGCGCGAGTCCAACGCGGCGCGCGTCGTCAAGACGCTGACGTGGTTTGTGCGCGACGGGCGAATCGCGCTGCACGACTCCAAGTACCGCAGCGCGACGCTCTCGAGGTCCCTTGCCGATGCGGGCCTCGAGGAGACCTCGCCGCGCGCGGTGTTTGCAAGCAAGTAGAACGCGTCGGTGCGTTGTAGACTGTTCAACCTTGTTTGTATTCTGAAAAAAATACACACACACACACACAACACACACACACACACATCTTGCGGCTTGTTGACACACACACCTCTCATGAAGAGGTAGTCGCTGCCCGCGCGCTAACCACCATCGAGGGCGGGGCGCAGTGTATGGACCACCCATCGCTTCTCGTCGGTATGCCATCGGACTCCGAACTGGGGCCAGTTCGGAGGTCTGAACGCCGTGCTGAAAAGCCAAATCCCGAGCTGCCGACAAAGCGCACACACGTGCCCGCAAAGCGCTACCAACGAGGCTACGACCTTGGCACGGATGGTCGCTTTACAAGGGCGCCGCGCAAAACGCATCGCCGCGCGACCAAGAAGAAGGAGTGCGCCAAGGCGATTGCCACGCCTCCCTCTTCCGATCCGGAGGAAGACGAGACCGACGAGCCCGACGAGACCGACGAGACCGACGTCGCACCGCCATTGCCAACGGAGCTGGAGCAACCAATGCTGGCCTACACTCGGCCGCTACCAACCGGTCGCGCGGTGAAGTGGACCGCCGAAGAGGATGCAATGTTGTGCGACGCCATGCAACGCGTGTTGGGAATGGACCGCCATGGATACATCGAGCCGTTGCGAGTCAAAGCCGGCGGCTGGCGAGCCGTCGCCAAGGCCATGGGGTTTGACGACCTCGGTCGTGCTGCCAGACGCTGTCACCGTCGCTGGTTTTACACCAGTCCGTCCACCAAGCATTTGGCAACCCAAATACGCAAGCGCCACACCCTCGTGGCGCAGCAGCGCAAACACGCCCCATGCCGTCTTCGGCCTGTCAGGGATCGGAACCTGCCCCAATTCGAAGATGACGACAAGTCCGATTCGGACGATGACAGCGAGGATTCGGACGAGGATTTCGACGGGCTTCGCGACGTGTTTGGTGTCGAGGGGTGTGACCCTTTGTTTCCCGACCTCGAGGACGTCTCGATGCAGGACTTTGGAGACTTGTGCTTTGACGACGCGGTGGTGCCAGAGGCGGCGGTGGAGGAGGAGGAGGAGGAGGAGGAAAAGGGCGCGCACGTGTTTGATGATCTGACCACGAACGAGACGCTTTCGCCAGAATGCGACGACGACATTCCCGTGGTCCTGAACATCAAGACGCGCGATCGGCGACCCGCCCCCGTCAAAAATGCCATTTTGACCTACACCTTTTCCTCCACCAACTTGGGCCGCATCTGCAAGTTTGAAAAAACGCACCACTGGACGCGGCTACTCAAACCCGACACGCGCGTGCTGGGTTCATCACCCGTGGTGTCGCCGCCGTCGCAGTTTTCGACCACTACGGCGGCTGCGGCTGCGTTTGCGGCTTCGATTGCGGCTGCGACGAGAGCGCAAAAGCAACGGGCGCGGTCGGTTCCTCCTCCTCCTCGTCTCCCTCCTCCTCCTGAAGCGCGCGCGCAATTGACGAGTCCACCAGTTGACGCGCCAATTCCCACACCGGAGACGTCGACGCCTCTGAATGCGACGGTGGCGCCTCCGCTGGTGCAGGAGACGATGGACTCGTACTTGCGCATTTGCAAGGGTCTTGCATCGGTGGATCCCAAGACGCTTGAGGAGGTGCCATCGGCGCGTCTGTTGATGAAGGAGTTTGAGGATGTGGCGATGCGCGTGGTGGCAGCTGCGACGGGCAACAATGATGCGCTTCTGCATCCGTCCTCATCGCCGTTTCCTCTTCCGTCCACTGCATGAGGTCTTCGACCAACTCGGGAGGCAGCGGGTGCACCGACCGCGAATTCATGATGCGCGCGTGCGCCTGGGAGGCGCGCTTGAGCAGCGCCACGTTGCGAACGGCAATCTGCTCAAGACGGGCTTGGATGGTTTCAAAGGGGGAGGTGGCGACGGTATCCCGCGTCGAAGGCGACGGGCGTTCAATGTACACTACAGTTGCGTCGCCATCGTCGCTGCTGGTGTCGCTGAGATTGGTGCTTTCGCTTCGACTGCTGGCGCGTTCGACGCTGGGACTGCTGCTATCGGTGTCGGTGGACGCGCTCGTGAGTGTCGACGGGATTGGCGTCGCGCGGTCTGGTGAAGGCGGCGGCGGTGGCGGCGGCGGCGGCGGCGGCGATTCGTGTGGCTCTGACTCCTCGGGGGTGAGGATGCTGGGGGATGATGCGTGGGACTCGTGTGCGCGTGTGGTTGTGTCTGATGGTGGACCCGATGATGGATGTGTTATCGTGTGTGTTGAACTTGCATGAACTCTCAAACTCGCCACGTGCCCGCGTGGCGTGATCACTCCTCCGGGCGGGACAACGGAGGTCATTTCGTTTGTGCGTCGACGAGGAGGCATTGCGGCAAAGGGGGGGAAGCGAAAAAAAAAGAAGCGGCTGGGAGAGTTGCGTCACGACTTTCCAAACGGTTCAAACCCACCACCACCACCACCACCACCACCACGACTGTGGGAGGATTGTTAGCGCAGCCAACGCCTGCGGTAGGCGGTGGCCGCGGCCACGGAGAGCGTGGGCAGCTCCTTGCGCAACCCGGCCACCGAAAACACGTCCGCGGTCGGGGTTGTGGCAATGGTGCACGGCAGCAGCGGGCGGTCCAGGTCGTTGACGTTTTCGTCGTTGGTTGTCGTGCACGCCTCCAACGGGCGCTGGCTTGGTGGTGCTCGAACCCAATGGCGGCGGTGGTGTTGGCGGTGGTGTTGGTCTTGGCGCGTTTCCAAGCGCAACACCCACTCGTAGATGCGGTCCATGGCCTCGTCGGCGCCGCGCGCTCCGCGGTGGTTGCGCTCGCGCCACGTGGGTTGCACGAGCATGCCGTCGACCGCGTCGACCAGTTCCTGCACCGACTCTGGCCACGCCGGGTTGAGGTCCCGCATCTCGCGCACGAGGAGCGCCTCGGTGCATCGATTGGCCAGCGCGTCGGCAAGGGCCAGCTCGATGCCGTGGTTTGCAATGAGCGCGTCCAGACGCACCGTCAATCGGATGCGCTCCGTGGCGGCGCGCTCCGTTTCGCGCACCGCGTGGGCGAGCGCCTTGGCCGACACGGGCTCGAGAATCTCCGCGGCAACGCGCTCCTGCACGTCCTCGCGGGTCATCAGGTATGGGTAGGTCCGCCGTTCCCACGCCGATTGCCAGCGCGTTGATCGCGCCACCATTGCTTCGAGCGCGTGCTCGTACCGTTCCTTGAGGGGTTGCAGCGCCACCACCTCGTTTTGCGCCGCTTCGGTCCAGTCGTCGGTGCTCTGCGCGAGGCCGTCCAATTCGTGCTGGCGTAGCGCCACGTGGCGCACAAAGACGCGCAGCTGCGACAATTCGTGCGCGGCCTGTGTCGTGCTCAGCTCGCGCACCGTTTCTTGGAGCGTGTGCCGTTCCTGGCTCACCTCGAGAACAAATTGCCGATGCGCTGCACGCAGGGTTGCCGCGTTCCAATCCCACGGGTTGGGCAAGGACGTGTAGGGCATGACTGGCACGCTGGAGCTTTTCCCAACTTCCCCGCGGTGCAAGGCGTCGAGGTCGCGCGCGTGCCGGCGCCTCCACTCGCTGGCCAGCCACGCGGTGGCCCGGTCAAGCTCGGCGCGTTGGGAGCGAAACTCGTCGCGAAGCTCCGCTTCAAAGAAGGCCTGCGCGTCGGGTCGCGCCAACCCCCCGATGGCATCCCGTTGGGACTGCAACTCGTCGTCGAGCCCAAACCGCTTTGCAAACTCCTCCAAGTCTGCCAATCGCGTCGACTCTCTGTGCAAGGCGCCCTCAAAGGCGCGCGCGACGCGGGCGTCGCGCTCTCGCTCCTCTCGCGTCGGTGCCGCCTCGTTGGAAGCCTGTCGCGCAATCCACGCGTCTCTGATCTTCTCAATCGTTTGGTCGAGCCTGCGCGTCGCATTCATGGCGCGACGCACGCGCGTCATGAACAGGCGCGTCTTTTCGAGGCCCTTGGTGAGCACCTTGCCGAGGACATCCACGGATGCAAAGAGCGCGGCCTCGCTCTCGTCGGGATGGGTCAGGTTGGCCATCCATAGCCGCGCCGAGGGCGGCGGAAACGCGCGCCCGAGGAGCGCCGCGTCGCCAAAGTCGCGCAAGGGCGGCAAGGAGCTGTAGGTGTTGATCACGACCTGCGCACGTTCCTCGAGGGCGCTCTCGTAGACGAGCCTGGCCTCGACGCTGGCCCTGAACAAATCCTCGAGGGACGCGTCATCGCGGTCGGCGCCCATGAATGCGCGTTGCGCGTGCGTGTTCGTTAAACGGGACTCGGTTGGTTCTTTATCCATTCATCTTGGCGCACACGCTCACAACCCCCACACGCTACAACCCCACACGCTACAACCCCCCCCACACACACACACACACACAACACAGCACACACGTGCTCAGTCTTCGGGCATCCACGCAAGAAGCGGTTGGCCTTCAAAGGTGCGGAAAGAGGCGCGTCATGGTTGCGTCCGTGTGCGCAGCACCGTAGAGCATCGTAATCGACGCATGCAGCGCGGCGCTCGTGCGCGCTCGCTTGCGTGAGTCTCCACCGTCATCCTCGCTGTCCTCCACGAGTCCCTGATCGACCAACTTTGCAATCTCGTCGCGATGCATCACCGTCCGACTTCCGTCGACGTGGAGCGGCGTTTCGATCTTCTCCACGAGCATCGTCAACAGCTCGTTGATGCGCAGCTCCGTGCGGTACGTTTCGACAAAGTTTGCGGGTGCGTTCGGGTGCGCCACGGCCCAGGCGTACTGGATCTGGAGCTGCTGGGCTCCGCGGAGGAGGTCGCGGTAATGCGCAACCTGATCTCTTTGTGCATTCGTGAGGAAGGGAATCTCCGGATCGACCGGAAACGACACATTGGTCGTGAGCACCTCGGCGAGGGTGTGCACAACCCACAGCTCGGCCGCCAAGAGGCTCGGCGCGTAGTTTTCGACGTTGGTGACCTTGCCAATCACCGATATCGACGGCACCCTGCGCAGCGCCGCGCGGAGGAGCATATTTGAGTCGTCCATCCACTCAAACACATTGATCGCCACGTCGGGATTTGCAAACCCTCCCGGATTGGATTTGTACATGGCGCGGTATTGCGAGAGCAGGTCGTAGATTTGTCCGTAGTGGCGCACGTCCCGCTTGATTCGGTTGATGTGTCCCCAGCGCGCCTCCGGAAGAGCCATGGACAGGTCGCGCACGTTCCGCTTCGTCGCCTTGGTCACATCGAGCAGCACCTTGATCCAGGTTGGAAGGGAGTCTTTTGCGAGAATCAAACGTTCCAATCGTTGCAGGCTTGGAACGTAGAGGTTGATGCGCCCCTGGTATGTGGGTTCGTTTGCGTGAGCGTTGGCTACTATCCCAGCGTCCACGAGCGCGGCAATGCCACCGGCCACAGCAAAGCGAGTGATGGCTCGCGCGAGGGTGGCATCGGAGACGACCATGAGGCCAAGGTTGTGCACAATCTCGATGAGCAACTTGACGGTGAACGTGTGCGTACGGTCATTGGATGTGGCATCCTCGTCCATGCGCAGCAAGGGGACGAGCCGCTCCATGCCACCCGCGTTTACAAACGCGCTGAATGCGGCGCCTTGTGTGGCGACGAGTCCTTCAGGGATTGGATACGCTTCCTCGGGCATCTCTGGCGCAATGAGCGCGCTCAAGCATCCCACAACTTGTTCGCGCGTCTTCGACGGCGACAATCGTCCTGGCTCCAACAAGGCAACGAGCGGCGCCACGGTGGCCACCCATCCGTCGTCTACTTGCGCATCGTCCTCCATCGTGTCCATTCCAGAAAAGTCGTAGTAGAGTTCAAAGTGTTCGGCAACCAGCTTCGTCATGAAAACGGCAGAAAACACCGTGCGGTCGTTTGTGCTGGAGAGGTGCTTGAGAATGGCCAAGAGGCCACCTTGGGTCTTAAACCAGAAGACTGTGTCTTCGTCGTGTTCAAGCATGTTGTTGAGGCACTCCATGACGGAGTTGACCGCTTCCTGCTCGGATGCCGGCGGGTCGCTCAAAAAGGCGAGCAAGCTCGCCACGATGGTTTGGGTGCACATGGCCTCGACCACCGGGCCATTCGAAAGCAGCTCCAGGCACTTTGCAGCCATGCGCGCACGCCCATCCTGCGATCCACCGTGCAGCATGGGCACGAGAACCGGCACCAGTTCTCGGTACCGTGGGTTGTCGCCGAGCGGGTGCGGGGTTTGCGCGTTCGGGACAAGTTCGCGATCCCATGTCACGACTGGCAGGCAGAGAGACAGCGCCCACACAAGCCGCGTCTTTGCGACGTCTTCGGTCCGTGCCATGATCGCCTGGCTTCTCAAGAGCTCGACTATGAGCTTCAGGCCGTCCATCAGGACAAACCACAGCGGGCTCGTGGTCACGTAGGTGTTCACGTCGTTGCCAAGGCCATTGAATGTGGCACTCTGGTCCGGGCCAAGTTGCTCCGCACCGATGGTGCGCACACGCCCAAGGACGGTGCGCAACTCGGCAAGGACAAACCGCAGCGCCGGCTTGCGCGTCGTCGCATTGGTGAGCGCCCGGAGGGCTTTGCGCTCCATGATGGAAAGCAGCGCCTCTTCCAAATGCCCTTCCCCAAGCACGTGGAGAAGCGCCGGCAACATGCCGGCGTCCACGAGTGCCTGCTGCACCGCATCCGCCTTCTCGCCTCCCCCTGGACTCGTCAGCGCCACGAGCGCCTCCATGGTCCGGTGCGTTGTTGAGAGCCCACCATTTGTCCTCGTCCCATCGACCACGAGGACGGACGCAAGCTCGTAAACGTCGAGGTCCGTCAAGTCTGTAAAGCCCGTGGTCGCGTCCAATGGCACGTCAAAGACGAGCCCCACGATTACACGCATGGCAACCCTGGTGTTAATGTTGGCGATGCCGTCTACGGCAAACAGTCCGCCTTTGCGCACCACCGACGCAAACACCTCGACGGCATCGACCGAGCGCAGCCGCGCGCGGCCGTGCGGAAGGGGCATGAGTGGCTGTACCAGATCCAAAAAGGGGCGGAGCATCAACTCCCACTGCAGCAGGTTGGTGTTGTCTTGAACGAGCAGTCCGCGCATGAGGGCCTGTGCGCCTCCGTTGTTGAGGAACCGCTCTATAATGAGCATCCCGGTGTCGAGCAGCATCTTGAGAACCTCCGCCGTTTGCACCTTCAATTCTACCGGAGCCGTGAGCAGCAGCGCCACCATGGGGACCATGCCATTGGCGTTCACAAACGCTCCCGCGCGGGAATAGCGTCCGTTGACATCGGACAGCAGCCTCGCCAATGCGTCCCTTTTCTCGTCCTCGCTCCCGTTTGTAAGGGTGGCGACGATGGCGACAAGAAACGGGTCGTTTGGTCCGGCGGCTGTCGGAACGGTGTCGGAAGACTGCAACGACAGCCGCGAGAGAGCCGGGAGCAAGGACGACGACATTGCGCGCACACGCGCAATCGCCTTTGACACTACACACACTCAAAATGCGGGTTATTGTCACCACTACGCAAAAAAGAGCCCCGGCATCGGACGCGTGTCCGTTTCTTCCTCTTCTTCTTCTTCTTCACCGCTCGCCTTGCCTGCCCCCTTCTTGTCCTCGACGGGCGTGCCGCGCACCACCGTGATTGGCACGGGCGTTGCCACGGCCGCGGGGTTGCGTGGCCTTGGCGGCGGCGTGTACAGGGTGCGCGCGGGGCAGCACAGGGGAAGCAACCCGCAGCAGCGCCAGCACGTGAGCACGTTTTGCACAAACGACAACCCACCATCGGGTGCTTGGGGCCGTTGTTGGCGTCTTCGATCGCTGGGGGTGCCGCCGCCACCGCCGCCGCCGCCGCAGCCGCCGCACAGGCGCGTCCAGCACGTGCCCAGCCAGGCACAGCCCACAAACGAGCACCCGCATGCCCCAAACCATTCCAAACACGGCACCGGGAGGCCGCAGCAATGGTACGCCTTTGGCGTCGCGCGTGTGGAGGAGGTGGCGACAACGGCGCGCTTGGGCTTGAGCGGCACCTGCTCCTCGTCGGCAATCATCGGTGCGGGGCCCACGACTCTGGCTTCTGGTAACACGTGCTTTGGCGTCGATGGCTTGTTCCGCTTCTTCTTGCCGTCGCCGCCGCCGCACCAACCCGTGCAGCACGAGAGCACGATGCGCCCCAAGGAGGAGCCGCAGCCGACGAATTGCGCAAACGCGCTGAAGCACACCAGGCACAGGCACACCAACATGACGATGATCACGACCAGAAAGAGCGTGGCCCACACCTGCTCGGCCGTCGAGGCCGAAACGCCCGTGTCTTCCGCTTGCACGACCTCGCCGTTGGCTTCTTCGGCGAGGCGGCGCCGGCTGAGCATCAAGGCCACGAGCGTCATGTTTGCGTCTGGCGGCAAGACGGCCATTGGAACTGTTCTCAACGACAAAAGGGACGCGTGCACGCACGCACGCACACACACACACACACGTACACTCGCCAAAGCACACGGCGCTCTACCCATTCAACAATCGGACACGGGTTATGATTCGGCCAGTCGGTCGAGAAGTCGCTCGCCGCGCTTCGACCACCACGCCGGAAGGGCGTGCACCTCGGAGGCCAAGGGTGTCACGTAGAGCAGCATGCCGACGACGCGCGTGATGCCCTTGACGCGTAGCGCCTTCATCGTCGCGGCTTCGCGCACAAACAACTCGCGCGTGGCCGACAATTGCGCCAGGTGCCGATGAAGGGCACAATCGCTCGCCGTGCCCAGCGGCGCGCGCATCTTGAGCACGGCACCGCGTGGGCCACCACGCACGGGCGCCGATCGGTCGCCGCGGTACCCCGTCTTGAGCTCGACGATGACAATCTCGTCGGTGCGGGTTTGGTTTTTGCACACGATGTCGATGGCCGTCGCCAGCCCGCGGCGCTCGTCGAGCACCACGCGCTGTGCTTCCATCGGCTCGAGCTTGTGGTACGCGAGGGCGTCAAACACGTGATTCGTAAGCTGCAGCTTGCGCGCGCCGCGGCGCGCGTTGGCGCTCGCCTTGGCCAACTTGGACACCTGCGCGTCCACGGCGGCGCCGCGGCGAAGGCCATTGCCGCCCCAAAACTTGCCGCCCGCGTAGCCCGAGGGCCCGCCGTCGGTTTGCTGCGGCAGCTCGCCGCTCGAGAAGACGTGCGCCTCGAGCATGCGCGCCACGCCGCGCAGCTTGGCGCCGCGCGGCCGGCCGGCCTCGGTGGTCGCTCTGTAGCACGTGTACTTGCGCGCCTTGACGAGCTTGCCCGGACTCGTCTTGGCGATGAGCGACTTGAGGCCGCGCACCATTGCACAAGGGCTGCGCTAACCGCGCGATTGCGCACCACGCGGTGCCCGCGTGCATGCTAGCGCGCACGCACGGCGTGCGTGCCCCCAAAATGGTGGGGCGCAACACCCATCACCCGTGCAAGGCGCACGACGGCATCGCCAGCGCGGGCGCGACCGTGTGCTGCGCCAAGAGCTGCCAGGTGTGCGAGCAGCAAGGGTGCCAGCGTCGCGGCGCGGACCACTGCTGCGTGGACGCGATCCACCTCGCCGGCGTCGCCTGCGACCATGGGGTTCAGGCGCCGTGCGTGCGCGCGCTGGCCGTCGTCGATGCCTCGCTGCGGCACCTGCCCTCTGCCCAGGCGTCAGAGTACGCTGTCGCGGCCGACGCGGCGCGCGCGCCGTCGGCGTCATCGTCCAACGCATTCCTCCCGCCAATCCCGTGCCGCGAGGACCTGCCCTTTGTGGCGGAGCGTCACTTTTTCCGCACCGGCCGCGCCGCCGAGGTGGGCGTCTTCCGCGGCGTCTTCTCGCAGCACAATCTGCGCGCGTGGACGGGCGACTACTACGCAATCGACGCGTGGGCGTTCCGTCCGGCCGAGGGCCGGACGGACAACTGGGATCAGGCCACGCAGGAGGCCAACCTCGCGCACGCGCGGCGCAACACGCGCTTTGCCGGCTCGCGCGTGCACCTGGTGCGCAACCGGTCGGTGAACGCGGCGCGCACCTTTCCGGACGCCTTCTTTGACTGGATCTACATTGACGCGCTGCACACGCGGCGCGCCGTGCTCGCGGACGTGCACGCGTGGTACCCCAAGCTGCGCCCGGGCGGCTTGCTGTCGGGCGACGACTACGGCGATTCGTCGGACACGGCCTTTCTTTCCGCGGCCCGCTGGCGACAGGTCTACGGGTACGTTGCGCAGGGCTCAAAGTGGGGCACCGTGTCTGCGCTGCACCAGTTTGCCGCAGCGCGCGGCCTGCAGCTGTCGGTCACGTGGATGCGGCCGTCGGACCGCACCGAGGGCGGGCGCTACCTCGTTCCCAATGGCAGCACCACGACCTCCTACGACCACCCGAGCGTCTTGGGCCGCTCGTGGGGCTGCTACCCGTACCCCGCGTGGTACCTGGTAAAGCCGTCCTAGGGGTTTTTAATCACCACACTCAAAAATCCTTGAGCGCCATCTGCTTGCCCTTGGCGGGCCGCTGGCCCTGCACGGCCTTGCGAATCCGCTCGCGACTAATGTTGACATTGGTGTCCGTCGGCGAGTAGCGCTCCCACGCCTCGCGCATCTCCAGCAGGAGCGCCACGTCGTTTCCAGCATACTCGATGAGCGTCGCAGAGAGCGGCCGCTCGGCCCAGACGTCGTAGCTGCCACCGAGCTCGGGCGCAAACAGCTTGCGTCCGGCGTCCTTGACCACGGCCATCGTGGCCTGGCGCGCGCGGTCGCCGCGCAGGAAGGCGTCCATCGCCCGACCGAGCCCGTGCACGACCCGGTCGCGCCGGCCCTCGGTCGCGTCCTGGCGCTTGCACGATGCGATCTGCACGTCGTAAACGTTTGTGAGCATCGTCTTGTGCAGGTGCCAGAGCGCGTCGGCATCTCCGCGTCCGTCGAAGCCAACCTTGAGCACGGCCTCGGACTCGAGGAGCGCGCGCGCGCCGGCGCCGAAGGCCGTCTCGCCCAGCGTCGTCACGTCGACCAGCCAGGTGCGTTTGCCGTCCGAGAGCTGCATCAGGTCGAGCTTGCCCGCGCGGCACAGGTCGCGGCCCTCAAAGTCGACCGCGACGGGCGTGCCCGCGGCCAGGAGCTCGCCGGTCACGCGTGCCACGGCCTCCTCCGTGTCGAGGAGCTGGATGGGGTCGTTGTCGAGCTCCAGCGTCGCGGCACCCAGCGTGTCGGCAAGCTTGGCCACGGTCGGGTCCTCAATCGACATTGCGCCACCCTCTTCTTCCCGCGAGTGTGTGTGTGTGTGAGTGTGTGTGTGCAGAGCGGCGCTCAGCGTGCACGGGATTAGCGCAACTGCGCGAGGGGCGGTTTAGCACGATCCGCGCGGCAGCAGCACGCTTCCCGTGGTGGCCTCGGCCGGCCAATCGGGCGGATCGTCGCACTCGCCCTGCGCCGTAAACGTGCGCAGCTCCTTGGCCACATGGTACATTGCAAAGTCCTTGATGATGGCCGTCGCGCCCGCCAGGTTGGCCGCTTCCAGTGGAAACGAGCTGCCCGCGCTGCCGATGACGACGCGCGACGCCGAGAGCACCGCCAGCTCGAGCAGCGGCGCCAAGTAGCCGTTGCGCGCGCCGCCGTGCGCGACAAAGTCGGGGTTGGTCGCGTACCGCGCGTCGCTGCCGAGGAGCTCAGCGGCGCGACGAAGCACGCGGTACGAGCTGCTCGTCACGAAGACGGGCGCGTCGCACATGAAGGTCTCGCCGCGCAAGCACAGCGCGGCGCGTGCTCGCTGCGCGCAGCGCACGGCGCGAAGGATGCCCTTGTCGTCGTTTTGCGAGAGGCCGCTCTCGTTTTTCCACGTCGTCTCAAACCCGCACCGTCGGCATCCCAACGAGGTCTGCACATTCTCAAGTGCACTTGACACGCTGCGCCGAAGCTGGAGGCCAATCCACGGCCGCGCAAAGCTCAGGTTGAGCGCGTGCTTCAGGTGCTGGCACGCGTGCCGCTTGAACTCGTCGTTTGGCCGAACCATGCGCTGGTACGCATAGCGGGCGTGCTCGGCCACCTCGGCCTGCGCGATGCGCGTCAGCGGACGCATCACGTCAAAGGTGATGCTCTTCATCACGACCACCGGCGTGGGGTCGTGCGCGAGGACTGCAAAGTTTCTGGCCTCCTCGAGGTCGGCCGTGTTGCGCGGGTGCACGTTGTGGAGCGTCGGCGCGCACATCTTCGAGTCCAAAATCGACCGCTTCGAGGTGCTTCCGTTGCCGTCCAGCGGGAACTCGCGCGTGCTCTCCGGAAGCACAAACGCGGGCTTCCTGGAGCGAAAGGGGCCGTCTGCGATTTCCGACCACTCGGCACGGCCCCACGCGTCCCACGCGGCGCCATCGATCGAGTTGGAGATGCCGGGGCCATCGGCAGCCGCCCAGGCGAGCAGGTCGTCGCTCGGGTCGGCTGGCTCGAGCAGAGCGTTCTCCTGGTGCGCGTGCCACCGAATGCGAAGACGCCGCCCGGTGGTGTGCGCAATCGTGAATGCGCCGCGGAGTCCGCTGAGCTTGTTGGCCAAGCCATTGGACGGGTGGGCGTACGCGATGAGCCAGCGCGTACCGGTCGTCATCGCGGCCTCGTCGCTCAAGGAGAGGCTGTGCTTGGGCGCGCAGAGCACCGACCTCTTGGGGTGCCGCGTGCGCGGCGAGCGTCGGCCTCCCATCCAGCACGATGTCCACGGCGAGTCGCGTGTTGCAAGAACGATGCAACGTCGCCG
>Ga0209716_1001255_pt1 | contig 19821 bp, 20 predicted proteins | sample COGITO_mtgs_1205_FD_184811 | JGI IMG/M metagenome (GOLD analysis project Ga0209716, IMG submission 184811) | Pelagic marine microbial communities from North Sea - COGITO_mtgs_120531 (SPAdes) (version 2) | ecosystem: Environmental > Aquatic > Marine > Epipelagic ...
GTGAAACCAAGGCTTTTCAGTGCGGGACCGAAGGGACTCGAACCCTCGACCTCCGGCTTGACAGGCCGGCGTTCTAACCAACTGAACTACGATCCCTTTTATTTATTTAACTATGTTTTCTGTACAATAATGATAGTGGAATTAATATAATGTAACCAGAAAAAAGAAGAGTGGGTGCTAAAGTTAAACTTTGAAAGCTATTTACAGATCCAGTAGCCATTACAATATAGCCTAAGAAAATAAGTGCTAGCCCGACAAAAAAAAATATGTAATTAATTCTACTAAAAGCCCATGAATCAAATAACGTTGACTTTTTGTTGATACCTTCTTTGTAAAAAAGTTTGCTCATATGAAAAATAAATTACAATTGATTCTTTAAGGGCCAAAATCATTTTTACAACCATTTCATTGGAATTATTATATGTTAAAATAAAAATAATTATAATATATTTCCGGGTTCAAAATGACCAAAAAATTCAAAACAAAGTCATCTTTATTCACAGGAATAATATTTTTTATATCTCTAATATTTATTTCAATATCAGTTATATTATTTTGGCCTCAGCAAAATCCACACAAAATTATAAAAATAACAGTCAAATCTGGTTCAACATTGAAAAATATTTCAAATTTATTATCGAATAAAAATGTAATCTCAAATAAGAAAATATTTTCGCTTGCTGTAATGATTATGGGTAAAGAGAAGGAGCTACCAACCGGTACTTTTAGAATAGTGAATGCTAAATCTAATTATTCAATAATTCAGCAGCTTGTATATGGTGCTCCAGAAGTCAAAAAAGTTAGAATACTAGAGGGATGGAATGTTAATCAAATTGCTAATCATCTATCAATTGTAATGGGTTTTGATAGTCTAGATTTGTTGGAATTAATTGAAAATGAGAAATTCATTTCCAAACATGGTATTAAAAGTAGCTCTTTAGAAGGTTATTTGTCTCCCGATACTTACTTTTTCTTTGAAGGTGAAAGTCCTGAGTCCGTGTTAGCTCAACTAATTAAAGAATATAAGACCTTTTGGAATAATGATAATTACAAACGGGCTAAAGAATTGAATTTTACAGAACATGAAGTAGTTACATTAGCCTCCATAATTGAGGGTGAGGCTATTTACGACAGTGAGAGATCTAAAATTTCTGCTGTATATCATAATCGATTAAACATAAATATGAGATTACAAGCTGACCCAACTATTCAATATATTATTCCTGATAGCCCTAGAAGACTTCTAAATAAAGATTTAAAAATAATATCTGCTTATAATACCTACTTACATAAAGGTCTGCCTCCCGGTCCTATAAATTCTCCCGGAAAAGAATCTATAAGGGCAGCATTATATCCAGAAAAAAACGACTTTATTTATTTTGTCGCTACTGGAGATGGTTATCATACTTTCTCCACTAATGAAAATGATCATAACCGTGCAAAACGAAAACTTCAAAAACTTCGAAGAGAACATAGAAAAAAGAGAAAAAAATGAGTTTAAAAACTTTAAATAAGACACAACGTGCGGCAGTTGAAGCTACAGATGGCCCAGTTCTAATATTTGCAGGTGCCGGAAGTGGGAAAACTCGGGTACTTACACACAAAATGTTTCACCTTATTAAAGATAAGCAATTTAAGCCTGAAAATATTTTATCCGTAACATTTACAAATAAAGCCGCCAAAGAAATGAAAGAGCGGGTTATGGATTTATTAAAAGCAAAAGATTTACCAATCACTATTGGAACTTTTCACTCCGTATGTGCACGTCTCTTAAGAATAGAATCCTCACATTTAAATATCAGCCCAAGCTTTGCAATATATGATGTTCAGGATCAAAAGGATTTACTAAAAGTAATATTGAAAAATTTAAATATTCCAAAAGACCAATTATCGCCAAATAACGTGCGTAACCAGATAAGTTATTTAAAAAATAAAATGATTAGCCCCTCGTCACAATTAAGAAAAGCGAGAACAATAATTGAGAAAAAAATTGTAGATGTTTACAGCGAATATCAAAAAGCTTTAAAGAAAAATGAAGCACTCGATTTTGATGATCTATTGCTCAAACCACTGGAACTTTTTGATGAACACCCAAAAATTCTAAAAAAGTATCAAAATCAATGGAAATATATTTTAGTTGATGAATACCAAGATACAAATCGTCCTCAGTTTCTCTTTCTTACACGGTTAGCTGAAAAGAATAAACAAATATCGGTTGTTGGAGATGATGATCAATCTATTTACGGTTGGAGAGGTGCAGATGTTACAAATATTTTAGATTTTGAAAAATCTTTCCCTAGTTGTCAAATATTTACACTGGAAAAAAATTACAGATCAACTCAACAGATTTTGGATGCAGCAACGGCAGTGGTCTCGCATAATGATGTAAGAGCAACTAAAACGTTAACCGCTGAAAATGGTTCTGGAGAATTATTAGGTTTAATGGAAACACGGGATGAATTAGAAGAATCTGATGCTATTATATCGTCTATTGAGAAAGAAATAAAACTTAACAAAAGGACATTTAGTGATTTTTCAGTTCTATACAGAACAAATGCACAATCTAGGGCTTTAGAAGATAGCTTTAGAAGAATGGGTATACCATATAACTTAGTTGGTAGTGTAAGGTTTTATGATCGAAAAGAGGTAAAGGATGTACTCGCATACTTAAGGCTTGTTATAAATCTTAGAGATACAATTTCACTGCGCAGAATTATTAATTTCCCTCCAAGGGGTATTGGTATGAAAACAATGGATAAGTGTGTTTTGAGATCTGAAAAAGATAAAATTGAGTTATTTGATGTTTTAAAAATAGCAGATCAGTTATCCATTAGAGGCAAACAATCTATTGCTTTAATTGCTTTTTACGATTTAGTAAAAAAATATCACAGTTTAAGAAATAAACTTAGTGCAAATGAACTAAGCAGAAGTTTAATCGAAGAGGTTGGAGTACTTTCTAAATTTAAAAAGTCTGAAAATCCTGAAGATAAAGAACGCTATGAAAATATTTTAGAGTTGCTTAATAGTATAGATGATTTCTGTTCCAAAAAACCTAATGCAAACCTAAGTGATTTTTTAGAAGAAGTCTCTTTATTATCTGACATTGACCATTGGAATGATTCTGATAATAGAGTTACCTTAATGACAGTTCACTCTTCTAAAGGTCTGGAGTTTCCAGTTGTTTTTATTGCGGGTCTTGATGATGGTTTATTTCCTCTATACGCTACTCTTGAGAATAAGAAAGAACTCGAAGAAGAAAGAAGACTTTTTTATGTCGCCTTAACAAGAGCACAAGAAAAAGCAATTCTTCTTTATGCTACAAATAGGCGCAGGATGGGTGGCGAAAATATTATTGGAATGCCAAGTCGGTTTATTGGTGAAATTCCTCCAGAATTTTTAGATCGTATTGAGTTTCAAAGTGCACTAACTCGACGTGTAGTTGGAGGATCTTTAAAAAAACATACTAAAGTTACTGTTACAAGAACTGTAACGACCTTCGATGATTTTAAAGTTGGCGACTTAGTAGAACATTCAATATTTGGAATGGGCAAAATTATGGTGCTTAGTGGCACTGGAGAGAACCAAAGAGTCGGTGTTGTTTTCAAAGATGGCACAAAAAAGAAATTAATTGTGAAATATGCGAACCTCACAAAAGTAAGCTAATCTAAAGTATGATTTATTTATTTTTTGATTATGTATTAAATTATTCTATAATTAAACAATAAATATAAAATGAATAATAAAGAAAGTCTTACAGAGGTATTAAAAAAAGAAGGTTTAAGATATACACTTCAAAGACAATCAGTCTGGGATGAAATTAAAAGAAGTAAAAAGCATAGAGATGCTGAAGAAATATATCAGGCTCTTCGTGGTAAAAATATCGGTGTATCAAGAGCTACAGTCTATAGGACAATAGATGTTCTTACCAAAAATAAAATGGTTCAAAAAATGGATGTAGGTGATGGAAAAAGTCTATATGAAGCACAGCTTGATAATGATCACCATGACCACATGATATGTGTTGACTCAGGGAAAATAATTGAATTTTTTGACGAAGAGCTTGAGCTATTGCAGGATAAAATTGCTAAAAAGTACGGATATAAAGTAGTGAGGCATGTGCATCAACTATTTGTTAAGCGTATAATTTAGTCTTCATCCTTAAAGTATTTTTTGATACGTCCATATCTTTGAGAAATCCTAATTTTTCATAAAGGTGAAAAGCGGCAAGGTTTTTTCTATCTACATTTAAAGTTATTTCTTTCACGCCTTTTTGGTGAACTTTCTCTTTTAATTCTTTAATTAATTTTGAGGCCAATCCTTTCCTTCTGTACCCTGAGTCAATTATAACATGAAAAATATGTCCTATCTTTCTTTTTATTTGAATACTACCATGACCAATAATCCAATCATCTCTTTGTACCGCATATGAAAATATACTTTCATTATTTTTTTGATAAAAATCAACCCACTTTTTAAATTGAAATGGATATGGAATAGAAGGAGAGGTGAGGTTTAAGGTTTTTGGTTCTGAAAACCAAAATCTACATACTGAGTTCATTCTTCTATAATCGTCACTATTTAAATAGTTTATTTCTTTAATATAATATTTATCATCATTCATAAACTAAATTACAAAAATTTAGTAATTTCAAATATAAATATTATTTAAAATGAAAAAACTCACTACTATTAAATCATTTAAAGAAGGTAACTCAGTTCAAGGTTTTTATTTGTGTGTAACTAAAAACCTTAGACATACAAGATCTGGAGATATCTATTTAGACTTAGCATTAAAAGATACTACAGGTCATATTAATGCTAAAATTTGGAATAATGTGGCTCTTTATAATGAGAAGTTTAAAGCGGGGAATGCAGTTGCTGTATCTGGTATTGTTGAATACTTTATTGATTCAAATCAATTAAATGTCAAAAAGATAAATAAGGCAACGGTTCAGCATTATAGTAGATATGGATTCGACCCTGCTAAAATTGTACCAACGTCAAAAAAAGATCCTCTGGAAATGTGGAATGACATTAATATAATTATAAACGAAATAACAAATAATAAACTAAAAGCATTAGTTATTGGTATTTATAAAAAAAATAAGAAAAAAATAATGTATCATCCCGCCTCAGTTAATATGCACTATAACTATAGATCTGGTTTTTTAGAACATATTTTAAGGATGTCCAATATAGCAAAAAAGATCACAAAACTGTATGATGTAGATAGAGATTTAGTCCTTACAGGTGTTTTTTTACACAAAATAGGAAAAATAGAAGAGATTAGCTCGGAATATATTTTAAGCTACAGTGGTAATGGAAATTTACTTGGGCATAATGTAATTGGTAGGGATATGGTTCGTGATTTTATATCTAAGATAAAAGATTTTCCTGAACATTACTCAAAAAAAATTGAGCATGTGATTTTATCTCACCAAGGAAGATATGAGTGGAAGTCCCATAAGCTACCTTCATTTCCTGAAGCATTATTAATCCACTTAATTGGTTTTTCAGATTCAAGAATGAGTTTGATGAATATTGCGATTGAAAATGATCCTGAAGAAGGTGATTTTACAAATAAATATAATTATTTTGGGATTCCAATTCTTAAAAAAAGTGAACCTGAATAAAACCGTAAAATCAGCTGTGTTTGCAGCAACCGCGATTGGGCTTGGCTATATGTTTCTTCTTGTGCCCAATGTTGAATTTATTAGTGTTACTATTTTTTTATCTGGATTATATCTAGGGGCTCTGTCTGGTCTTTTTGTTGGAGGATCTTCTATAATGATATATTCTATTCTCAATCCTTTAGGCTCGGGGTTAGCATTCCTACCACTTTTATTCAGTCAAGTATTTGCAATGGCTGGAATTGGTCTATTTGGATATTATATCGGGAAAATAATTATTTATGTTACACCAAAAAATAGAATATTTATATCAGTCATAGCTGGTTTTCTGTGTACAGTGTGGTATGATTTTATCACAACGATTTCTTTCCCCATAAGCGCAGGTTATGGCTATAAAGAAACTTTAGTTTATGGCATCGCAGGATTATTTTTCACTTTATTACATTTAATTTCAAATTCTTTAATTTTTATGATTGTTGTTCCTAAATTTGTAGAAAGAGCCTATGAATAAGTTTTTAGTTTTTTTTATACTATCTATGGTTCACCCTCTTTTTTCGGGAAGTATAAAAATTATTCCTTATGATTGGGTAGGTCAATTTGGTTTATTCAAACAAAATGGAAGAGTTCTCTTCAATACCGATTGGAAATCAAAAAAATTATTATTTGACGGTGTTTTATCAAACTATCCTACTATGTATGGTGCAGATATTGAAAATAATTTTGAAGAACAACTTAAACCAAATTTCATTCAAAAGAGTATTGATTCATCAATTTTTCTATCAAAAATAAATTACAAACAAGGAGATTTCTCCCTTGATCAATTTTCTTTTCATTTGGATAGTAAACAAAAAAATAGAAGCTATGATTTAATAGGTTTTAAAAGATCTTATTTTGGCAACCAAAATCAATACTTTCATAACTCATTGCAACCTATCCAGCAATCATATATAGGAACTTTTAGTTCAAAAAAAGATAATAATTTGGGAAGTATTTCTATAGGTCATTTCAATACCTATTCTGGCTTTCCAGACATAGTTGATCAAAGTTATTTGAGTAACAGAATAACGAATGCAAACACTCACTTCCAGCACTCCAAAGGGAAACTGAATTTTATTTTCTCTTTAGATAATTTTTTACAAAGATATAAATCAAACCATTCACTTGCATTGACTTCAGATTCACGATATTTAACTAGAAATACTGTTCAAGGAAAGGTTGAGTCATCTGTTAATCATAATATAGAATATTCACTCGGTTTTATTCTAAATAAAAGAAGTCTGCAACTTGACTCTATTTTAAATCAAAATTGGAATAACTATTATTTATCAACTAGCTTCGGAGGAATTGGCATTTATTTTGATTTAGCTTCAATTGGTGATAAGCATGTTTATAATTTTGTCGCTGATATAGAAAAATCTACTAAAAACTTTGATTTTATATTTTGTCTTAAGGAAGAAAATAAACCAATCCACCCATACTACTATTTTAAAAACTCCGATATTCGATTAAAGCTAATTGAAAAAAATAGATTTAACTCATTTACCGCAAAATGGAGATCAAAACAGAATACTCTTTTATCAAGAATTTCTTCAGTTAAAGAAATAAATCCCAACTGGATTAATAAAGCAGAAACTCAGACTATTTATTTAGAATATATTAATACGATGTTACCAACTTTTGAATTTGGTTTATTCTATAATAAAGAAAAATATATTACATATCAAACTGGAGGATTAGGCGATTGGATTGCATTAGATTTAAAATCTAATTTTAAAACATTCAGTGGTTATATGGATATTACTCTAAAAGTAAATGTAAAGCATTTTAGCGAAACATTATCAAACGTTTATTTTAACCCAATTGAGTTTGTTCCTATTTTCAGCACTGACAATATAAAAACTCAAGAGATGAATATTTTAAATGGTACCATTGGTATTAAAGTTTCTTCATTTGTAATTCAATATAGCTGGATTAACATGCTTGAGCTTTTTAATTATTATAAAAAAGGTACAGAAGTACAATTTAATCCCGAAATGCCATTAAATGGATCGCAAAAAAGCCTAACTATTAAATGGCATTTCAAAGATTAATTTTTATTTAATTAAACTTAATTTTCTAATATTTGAATTGCCTAGTTGTTCAAAAACAGCAAAATAAACTCCAGATGAATTACTATGAGCATTCCAAATTATTTTTTTTTGACCTATTTGATAACTATCAATATCAAACTCTTTTATCTTTCTCCCGTTTATATCACAGATATAAACTCGATATGGTGAGTTTAAAACATTTTTAAATTGTATTATTGTTGTTGGATTGAATGGATTTGGATAGTTATAAATAGAAGCTATATCAGGAATTGTTTTCTGCTCTTCAATTGATGCTAAGTCAAAATTATAAAATTCAAAAGAACCTGGAATAGCGCTTACTATAAATTCTTCTAGGACTACTCCTTCATTATCAAGAACGATTACCGTGTCAGGTGCAACATAATCAGAAATACCTAAAACTAAAAATTCTTCGTATGAGTCGGCAGAATAAAGAGAAGGGTAAGCTCCTATTTTTTGAGATATATTTGGTGAGAGATCTTCGTTTAAAGGTACTAAACCACCATCAAATATTTGATAAATTTTGTTTTGGAAAGTAAATATATCAGATCCATAACTGGTTGTTTGGCCTGCATTATATCTCAAAACTTCTCCACTAGATAGATCGATACTGGATGTCCCTGAATACTTATTCCACATATCATCATATGATGATGATGTGACAAAAAGAGAAGAGCCGTGGATTGCCATCATGCTCGCACCAGGCTCTACGGTAAAAGTTTCAACAATTACATTATCGTTTAACCTCATTTTCAGCACTTTATCATTTGTTGTCCAATCACTTTTATTAGGGACTGAAATGTATAAATGATTCTCATAGTTAATCATTTGCTCCGGTTTCCCATCTATTTCTATGGTATCAACAATTTCCATATTATTTAAATTTAGAATTAAAATAGCATTAAAATTCCACGAAGATATATATCCTTTGTCTTCGTTAAAAGTGATATAACGTGGACTAGAGTTTGGTAACTGAAGTGTACTTTCATAATAAGCTCCTCCAGCTAAATTCATTACCTCAATCGTATGCGAATTATTCATTACTAGATACAGTTTTGTTTCGTGAATGGACATCGATTGTCCAATATCACCAAGAGGATTAGAATTTTCATCCCAATGTATTATATCATGCATATTCCCTCCATTTAAACTACTCGACCAAAGGCTGGAATTTGCTGATCCAAAGTTACCTTCGCATAGAGTAAATAGTTTTAGGTTTTGGCCACATATAATTGAAGAGAGAGCAAAGCAGATTATCATTATTTTCATTTTTAGTATTTCCTTTTTTGGTTTATCATTATTGTTATTTTAAAACTTCTACCTGGTTCTGGATATCCTCTTGAAGATTCATACTCTTGATCGAATGTATTTAATACAGAAAAAGAGGTTACTAGTTCTATTTTTTTAAGTTGCGTCTTTTGATCGATAAAAATTGATGTAGTAGAATTTGGTGGAATAATATTATTTTTTGGATAACTATAAGCGGAGACCATTTCCCCTATAAAGTGAGTAGTTGTACTGATATTGAACTTTTTAAAATTCTTTTCTAGAAAAATAGTTCCAATATTTTTGGGAGAATACCTAAGAGGCTTTTTATCAATACCATAATAGGATTCGATGAAGCTAAAAGATAAACGACTATTAAATAATTTAGAATTAGAAACCCAATTCCCAGTAAGTCCATAGCGTTCAACATTATTTATATTACGTGCTTGCCAATAAGATTGCAGCGGAAGCCATTGAATTAAATTATCAGTATTTGAATGAAATAAATTGAAACTAACTATATTATCATATATGGGTGTAAGCCAAAAATTAACAGAATTATTTATGCCAGTTTCAGATTCTAGATCAGAATTACCTCCCGGATTCCAATAAAGGTCATTAAATGTTGGATGTCTAAAATGAGAGGAGGATGAGAAACTTAGTTTATCTATTATTAAATCGTTTTTAATTTCATAATCTATCATTACTGATCTTGTCGTTGTATTAAAAAAGTTCTTTGAGTAATTGTTCTGAAATGTTCCAATAATTTTTGACTTAGAAGAGATGTTATATACTGATGATGAGCTAAGTATGAAAATATTTTTTTCATATTTCATTCCATTGCTGTTTAGGTTTTGATTTTGAATATCAAATTCAAAAAATGAAAATAGCTTTCCTTTTTTTAAAATTGGATTTTTAATATTCAAAGATGAACTAGTTAGCTTATTCCTATTTTTAGTGTTATATGTTGGATTGGCATAACTATCATTTGAAGTTTTATAAATATAATTGATGGAACGTTTACCCAAGTTTGTGAACCAATTTAAACTTGAAGCAATAATTTTAAGTTCATCTTCATGATCTGCATCTGATGGAGACCAAACTAGTCCAGGGACTCCCCTTTTTTGCTTAGAGATAAGAGCAAACCCCTTAAAAAAGAGTTTAGGTGATAATCTTCCAATCAAGTTAAATGAACTATAATTTTGGTCGAAATTATTATTTAACCGTTTAAAAGACTCATCTCTCCATGATACTTGAAAATCTCCGTCACTTTTACTTAAACCTGTAATAATTGATAAATTGAAGATTTTTGATTGAAGAGCAAGTTGAAAACTTGACGAACTGCTGTTAAATGAACCAAAAGTGCTTGAAAAAGAGTTTGTTGGTTTCCATGTATTTAATTCTAGAACTCCATTTTGTGACCCAGATGAAAGAAGTTTAGCTCCACTAGTTACCACCCTTGCTTTATTGATAAACGCTGTGGGTAATTGAGAAAGGTCAGAAACTCCTGTCTGCATATTAGTCAAATCAAAACCGTTTATAGTCACTTTAGTTTGAGATGTCGGACCACCGTTTAAACTAACAGTGATAATACTACCTGGTCCACCTAATGTTTTGACTTGGACACCTGGTAAAAGTTCTAAATATTCTTTGTGCGAAATATTTTCATGACCGATTTTTTTTTCAATATTAATTTTCTTAAAACTTTCTTCTTTACTATAGCTCTCTGCAAATATATCAATGTTTTTAAGTGATATTGGCTTATTCGGTAAGGAAGCAAAAAGATTCTCTCCTCTGTATATACAAATTAAAGGACGATATCCATATCTTTGTATTTTTAAAGAATCATTAATTTTTGTGTCTTTTGGTATTTGGGTAGATCCAGAATTATCAGTAACAGTCCAATTATTATTTGAAATATTTAGAACATATGCAAATTCAACTGCCTGTTTATCTTGATCATATACTATTATGGATTCAGCATAAATGTATTTGAAGAGAATACTTAGATAGAACAGTACAGAAAGGAACTTAGATAGACTGATATTCCCACCTTTTATGAAGGGGGAAATGATATAAAATGGTAAAATGGAATACTTTATTCATACTTTTCTCCCGAAAGTTTACTTTTTTAAAAGTCTACAATTAAGGTCTCCTGACTTATACAGTATCAACACTTTCCGCCTTCTCCTCAGCTGTAAAGCCAAGAATGACATATTGAATAGTGTATTCTGTAATTACAGTAGCGGGGACTGTACTTGAATTTCACAAGTTTCCCTTTTAAAGTAGTTATCTATATGAAACATTAATTAATTATAAGAATTTATCCAATTGATATAAACATCAATTTTCTTAAAATCAGACAATAAAAATAAAATATCTTGAAAGTAAATAATATCAAAAAGTGGTTTATAAATCAGGCGGGGGTTGCACCTGTCTACTTAGAATCAACCTTTAAGTCTGAATGTGTAACGGAGTTAGTTCATGGTGAATCATGCTTAATCATAAGTATGGTTGGAAATTGGGTGAAAATTAGAACTGATGATGATTACGAAGGTTTTGTAAATCTTTTTTATGGCATTATTGATTTCAAAAGAAACAACAGTCAGTATTATGTAGTTAATCCTGATTCAAAAGGGAATTATAGTGCTAAATACCCATTTGGATCGATTGTCTCAAGCACGGTTGAGGGTGCAGTAAAAAAGAAAGAAAGGCTCAATATAGATTTGATAGTCCCTACCGCTAAGAAATTAAAAGATATTCCTTACAGGTGGGGTGGGAAAAGCTCACTTGGTTTTGATTGTTCAGGTTTAGTCCAAGCAGTTTTGAAGGTATGTGGTTTAGATACTCCTAGAGACTCTAATGCTCAATTGGACTTTTTTAGAAATGGAACAATTTCTATGCTGAATTCCAAACCTGGTGATTTACACTTTTTTGGAAAAGAAAACCAGATTAGTCATGTTGGTTTTTCTCTTGGAGGAGAATGGATTCTACACTCTCAAGGTTGCGTAAAAGAAGAAAGTATAAAAGTAAATAAAGCTCTGCTGGAAATCTATCTTTTAAGTTGTTCTATTGAACGTAAGTTTTAATGTGAAATCCCCAAGCTATAATTCAGTTAATGGCAGCATTTTAAATCGCGGAGTTTTGGTGCTTAATTCAAATTATGCTCCAATGACAATTTGTACTGCTAAGAGGGCAATATGCTTAAACTTTCTTAATAAAGTTGAAGTTTTATCAAACTATGAAGAGGTTGTAAAAAGTCCTAGTCTTACGGTTAGTCTTCCAAGTATTATTAAAATAAAAGACTATGTAAGATATGATAATTTATCAGTTGATTTAAATAGAAAAAATTTACTGGAGAGAGATAATTATACTTGCCAGTATTGTGGCCAAAAAAAAATGCCTTTGACCATAGATCATATTATTCCAAAAGCGAGTGGAGGAAAAGATTCTTGGGATAATTTAGTTGCAGCATGTAGATCCTGTAATCAAAAAAAAGGTAATGAAACTCCTTCCAGTGCTAATATGAGTTTAAGGAAAAAGCCCAAGCCTCCAAACAGGTTACATTATTTCCAACGATTCGTTAAAGAAAAACAAAATGATTGGAAGCCCTATTTATTCATGGAACCTTTTAAAATTAATTAAAAAATATAGTGGTGATTAGATGAGAGTTTTAAGTGGTATTCAAAGTTCTGGAACATTACATCTTGGTAACTATTTTGGTATGATGAAAAGGATGATAAAATATCAAAATGAAAATGACTTATTTTGTTTTATTGCTAACTATCATGCTTTAACAACACTTCCCAATGCAAGAAACCTTTCTGAAAATACTTTCCATGCAGCCTGTGATTTTCTAGCTTTAGGTTTAGATCCTGATAGATGTACTTTTTGGGTACAATCAGATGTTCCTCAAGTAACAGAACTAACATGGATTCTAACGTCATTAGTAAATAGAGGTCTACTTGACCGCGCCACCTCTTATAAGGATAAAATAGGTAAAGGTTTGAAACCCAATATGGGATTATATTCTTATCCTATCTTAATGGCAGCTGATATACTCCTTTTTGGAGGTGAACTCGTACCTGTTGGAAATGATCAGAAGCAACATTTGGAAATGACTCGAGAAATTGCAAATAAATTTAATAACCAATATGGGGAAATATTTGCTATTCCGAAAGAAGATATCCTTGAGAAAGTAAAGTTAGTTCCTGGAACAGATGGGCAGAAAATGAGTAAGTCTTACAATAATACCATTCCAATTTTTGAAGACGGAAAACTTATTCGAAAAAAAGTTATGAAAATAACTACTGATGCTTCAGGAATTGATGAACCAAAAAGTACTGATGCACCGCTTTTTGAGTTATTTAATTTATTTTTGAATAATGATGATAGAAAAAAATTAATATCTAGATTTGAAACACCTGGAGCAAGATATGGAGATATAAAACAAGATTTATTTGATAAAATAATGGATTATTTTGAACCTTTCAGGAAGAACAAAGAACGTTTAATTCAAAATCCATCAGATGTTTTTGATATTTTAAATTTAGGCGCAAAAAAAGCACAAAAATCAGCTAATCAAGTTTTAGAAAAAGTTAGATCTTGCACAGGAATCAAATATAAATAGTGTCATATCAAATAAAAATTGAAAATTTTGAAGGCCCGTTAGACTTGTTATTATATTTCATTCGCAGAGATGAGTTAGACATCTACGATATTCCCATCTCTAAAATAACTGAAGATTTTATGAATGTAATCAGTGAATGGAAAAGACTTAATATGATTGTGGCTGGAGATTTTATAGTTATGGCCTCTACACTAATGCGAGTTAAGGCAAAAATGCTTATACCACGTCCAGAATTAGATGATGATGGAATAGCTATAGACCCAAGAGAAGAGCTGATAAACCAATTGATTGATTATTCTAGGTTTAAAGATGCAGCTTCCTTTCTAAGACAAATGAATGAAGAAAATAGCTTGATGACTCCAAGGCAATTTCAACAATCAATCAATTTAGATTTGGATGATACTTTAAATTTAGTTCTGGAGGATGTAACATTGTTTGATATCGCAAGATATTTTAAAAAGGTGATGGAAATACGTCCCATTATTTCTCAATTTGAGCTTAGTAAAGAACCAATTAAGTTAGAACATCAAAAAGAGCTTATCATGAAGAGCTTTAATGATAAAGCAAAGCTAAGTTTTAAAAATTTAACAAAAAAAATTCAATCTAAGCTAGAGCTTATTGTTACATTTCTTGCTGTTCTTGACCTAATCCGAGTAGGCGTATGCTATGTAGTTCAAGATAAGGTTTTTGGTGAATTAAATTTAATTCAAATACAAGAAGATTGATCTATGGTCAAACAAGATTATATTGAAATAATTGAGGCATTACTTTTTGCTAGTCCTGAACCTCTGACTCAAAAAAAAATAGACATGGTTCTCTACCCAGAATCACCTGAATTAGAAATAATAGTTAATGAATTAAATGAAATTTACAGTGATGGTGGGCATGCTTTTGAAATTAGGTTTGTTGCTAATGGTTATCAATTAGTGGCAAAAAAAGAATATGAACATTATATTAGAATCATGTTAAGTAAAACGGGTAAAGTAAACTTATCACCTGCAGCTTTAGATTCTTTAGCAATTATTGCTTACAAGCAACCTATTGGTCGACATGAAGTTGAAGCTATAAGAGGTGTTGATTCAAGCGGGGTGATTAAAACATTATTAAATCGTAAATTAGTAGCAATTAAGGGAAGGAGTAACGGTCCAGGAAGACCTCTGCTGTATAAAACTACTGATGCGTTTTTACAGTATTTTGGGTTAAAGGCTCTTCATGACTTACCAAAATTAAAAGAAATAACAGAGTTGTTAGAATCTGATCCTCGTTTAGGAGAACAGATTGCCGTTTTTGATAAAAATAATAAAATAGAAAATCTTACAAATGAAAATAAATAACAATAAAGTACTTATATAAAATGCGTTTAAATAAATACTTATCAAAATCAGGGATAGCCTCAAGAAGAGAATCCGATGCCCTCATACAGATGGGTACTACAGAAATAAATGGTCTTCTTTGCTTAGATCCTGCTTATCAAGTTAAAAAAACAGATATTGTTTTATATGATGGAAAAAAAATAAAACCTGAGATTAATAAAATTGTTCTAATGCTAAATAAGCCACCAAAAATTATAACCACTGTTAAAGATACACATGGTAGGAGGACAGTCCTGGATATTATAGAAACTCGTTCAAGGGTAGTTCCAATTGGAAGATTAGACCAAGATACTACAGGATTATTATTGCTTACCAACGATGGTGATTTACATCAACATTTAACACACCCTAAAAATAGTATTCCTAAAGACTATGAACTTGAAATAGAGGGGCGCATAAATGATGTTCAAGTTAAAAAGATAACAAGGGGTGTTTATATTGGTGATAAAGAATATGGTAGAGCTGAAGTGTTAGATCAGGAAACTAATAAAGGAAGGTCTAAGTTAATACTCAGGTTGAGGCATGGTAAAAAAAGAGAGATAAGGCGACTAATGTACCGTATTAAAGTTAAATTATTTAACTTAAGAAGAACTAATTATGCTGGATTAAAGCTAGGAAGTTTAAAGGAAGGAGAATATAGAAAATTAACTGATAATGAGATAAAAAAATTATGGGATGCGGGATAAAATAAAAAACCTATTTTTTCTTCAGTAGCATTTAAAGCTTAAATTAATTAGCTTTGCCGGCTTATTGAGAATTTAATTAAATGATTATCGCTATAGATGGGCCTTCGGCTTCTGGAAAGAGTACAACCGCAAAAGGGGTTGCAAAAGTTTTTGGTATTTTACATTTAGATACTGGCGCTATGTATCGAGCTGTCACCTTAGAGTATCTGAAATATCAACATATTAGTTTTGATAGCCAAAATTTTATTGATTTGGTTAAAAATATTGATATTAATTTCAACAGAGATAATCAAATTACGCTAAATAGTTTGTGCGTGGAGCAGGATATTAGAAAACAGGATGTTACATCCAAGGTAAGCCAAGTTAGTTCTATATCAATTGTAAGGAAAAAAATGGTTGAAAAGCAAAGAGAGATTGCAAGAAATATTGACTGTGTGATTGAAGGGAGAGACATTGGTTCAGTTGTCTTTCCAAATGCAGAGTTTAAATTTTATTTGGATGCAAAAGCAGAAATACGTGCTGCTCGTCGCTTAAAAGAATTAACAAATCAGGATAAATCAGTCACTCTTGATGATTTAATTACTCAAATAAAGAGACGAGATTTTTTAGATACTAACAGAAAAATTTCACCTCTAATTAGAACTAAAGAAGCAATTGTTATGGACACCTCAAGTATGGATGTGGATGAACAAATTGAACAAATTGTAAAAATTATTAATAACAAATAACAAGGAAACATCAAAAGTATGTTTAATCAAGATAAAGAACAGGTAGTTGAAGAGGTTTTGGAAGGAACAGATAATATCGTAACCGAAAAAATCAGTGAAGAAAATTCATCTTCTACCCCAGCCGTTAATGTAGCTGAAATTCAGGATTACTTAAACCCTAAGCTTTTTCATGAAGTAAAAGTTGTCAAAGAAATTGATCTAATTAAAGATCTTAACAGCGATGGTTCGTTAATTGATAGTGAGCTAGAAGCGCTATATGAAGGTACCTTTGGCGATATATCCGAGCATTCACTTATTCAAGGCCGTGTTGTTGGTATGAATGATAGAGATGTCTTAATTGATATTGGTTTTAAATCAGAAGGTATTATAGATAGATCAGAGTTTAAAAAAGATGATCTCCCTTCCATAGGTGACCAAGTTGAAGTTTACCTTGAGTTTATAGAGGATGCTAGTGGGAATACTATTCTTTCCAAAGAAAAAGCAGACTTTATGCGTCGTTGGAAAGAATTAAATGATGCATTTGAAAATGAGAGTTTAATTACGGGAACTGTCATTAGAAGAATAAAAGGTGGACTCATTGTTGATCTTGGAGTTGTGCAGGCTTTTTTACCTGGTTCTCAAGTAGATGTGCGCCCAATACAGGATTTTGATGTATATCTTGATAAAGAAATAGAACTTCGAATTGTAAAATTTAATGAAGCAAGAAAAAATATAGTTGTTTCTCATAAAATTATCCTTGAAGATAGTCTCAAAGAGCAAAGAGAAGCGCTTTTTCAAGAGCTTGAAGTTGGTTCAGTTCTTGAAGGTCGCGTTAAAAATATAACAGATTTTGGTGTTTTTGTAGATCTAGGTGGGATTGATGGTCTTCTTCATATTACTGATCTTTCGTGGGGAAGAGTGAATCATCCTTCAGAGGTAATAGGTATGAATGATTCAATAACCGTGAAAGTAATTGAATATGATGAAGAAAGGAAAAGAGTCTCTCTTGGATTAAAACAACTTGCTCCCCACCCTTGGGACGAAGTTGAGGTTAAATATCCAATAAGTAATGTAGTCAAAGGTAAAGTTGTTAGTTTAACAAATTATGGTTGTTTTATTGAACTAGAACCTGGCGTTGAAGGGCTGATTCATGTATCCGAAATTTCTTGGACAAAACATATTAAAAATCCTGCTGAAGTATACTCTATGGGTGATGAGGTGGAAGCGAAGGTTCTTTTTATCGATTCAAATGAGAGAAAAATTAGTTTGGGTGTAAAACAGTTGACTCCGGATCCATGGGATGAAATTGAAGAAAAATATATGGTTGAAACTGTACATAAATGTAAGGTTCAAAATTTAACACAATTTGGAGCTTTTGCTGAATTAGAAGAAGGAATTGATGGCTTAATTCATGTGTCTGATCTATCTTGGACAAAAGTTATAAAACACCCGAAAGAAGTTGTTGAAAAAGGTCAGGAATTAGAAGTGAAAATTTTAGAGGTTTCAAGGGAAAACCGAAGAATCTCACTTGGATATAGACAAGTTCTAGAGGATCCATGGCCTGCAATCATTTCAACATATGATGCCGGAAATGAGGTAAGTGGTGAAATTATCAGAGTACTTGACAAAGGAATTATTATCCAGCTTGAAAATGAAGTTGAAGGAATAATCCCATTTGGGAAAATGTCTAAAAAAGATAGAAAAACTCTTGCGGCTCAATATGAGGTCGGAGCTAATTTATCCGGACTAGTAATGAAAGTGTCTCCAGAAGACAAAAAAGTTATACTCTACAAAGAGGAGTTAGCTGGGGCTGGAAGACGCAATAGTGCTACAGATGAAGTGAAACAGTACTTAAATAACCAGAAAACTAATTCAGGTGAAAAGTTAGAATTGCCTCAAGAGTTACTAGATATTGCTAGCCAAGCTGAAAAAGATGGAGAAAATGGTAAAAATAATGAGACAGAAAATACTTCTGAAAAGCAGGAATAGTATCTGATCTAGGTAGTAGTTTATTGCAATTAAAATCCAACCTTGACTCTACTCTCCTACATAAAATAGGTCTTACGTCTGGCGCTTTTGGTTTGTCGATGTTATTGTGGATATTTGTTGTATCCGAGAACGAGTACACAATGATCATCGATCTACCAATTGAGGCTAGAAATTTAAGTGTTCAAAAAGCGCATAAAGAAGAAGTTCCTTCATATGCTTCAGTTAAAATAAGAGGTGAAGGAAGAGATCTTTTTAAAACATACATTCTAAAACCCTTTACAAATTTTAAGTTAGTTTTAGACCTCGAGGGTATCTCAAAAGATTATGAATTCATTTTAAATGAATACTTTGAAAAATTTCCACAAAAAGTTGTTTTTCCCCTTAATTCTAATATCTCTTTTGTTGAAGTTATTCATCCTAATAGAATAAAGATTAGCCTCGATGAGTTTAAATCAAAAAAAGTTCCAGTGTTATCTAATATTACTACAATAACAATGCCGGGATATACTTTAGTTGGAAATATAAAATTAGAACCTGAATTTATTAAAATTGCAGGACCTGAAGAAGAGTTAGCTCTTATAAATCATCTAGAAACAGTTAAAGATACGTTAAATGGCTTAAATAGTATAATCGAGTTAGATACACGTATCAAATCCTTAGGGAATCTAATTAATTATTCAAACGAAACTGTAAAAATCAAATTAAATATCCAACAAATTAGTGAAAGAATAATTGTTGATATTCCAGTAGAGATATTGGACGTTCCTACTAAAATAAGAGTTTTCCCTTCACCGCAAACGGTCTCATTAACAGTTATTGGTGGAGCTCAAAGAATTGCAAAGTTAAAGCCAAAAGAAATCAAGATAAGAATAAACTTCCAAGACTGGATCATCGATAAGCAATTTTATGAACCCTCTGTTACTATACCATCAGATCTCATAGAATGGCGTGATCTGTCACCTCGTAATTTAGAGGTTGCGGTTGCTCGTGAGGTACAATGATAGTACTTGGTATTGAAACTTCTTGTGATGAAACTGCTGCATCAGTTTGCAGAAATGGTACCATTTTATCAAGCATAGTTAGTCAACAAATTATCCATAAAAAATATGGAGGTGTTGTACCTGAAATTGCATCTCGGGAACATGACTTTTTATTAAATCAAGTTGTTGATCAGTCGATAAAAGAAGCTAAAATCACTCTTTCTGAAGTCAATGCAATTGCAGTAACTCAAGGTCCAGGTCTATCAGGAACATTATTAACAGGTATTAGTTTTGCTAAAGGACTCGCAATAGCCTTAAAAATTCCAATTATTCCAATAAATCACTTAGAAGGTCATATTTACGCAAATTTTCTAGCTAAACCCGATCTGCAATATCCATTTTTATGTTTACTTGTTTCTGGTGGGCATACCCAAATTTGGAATATTATTGAG
>Ga0209716_1001260_pt1 | contig 19748 bp, 26 predicted proteins | sample COGITO_mtgs_1205_FD_184811 | JGI IMG/M metagenome (GOLD analysis project Ga0209716, IMG submission 184811) | Pelagic marine microbial communities from North Sea - COGITO_mtgs_120531 (SPAdes) (version 2) | ecosystem: Environmental > Aquatic > Marine > Epipelagic ...
CTATTATTGAACCAGAAGTGCCCATTGATCATCCTATCAAAGCTGAAGTCGAAGACGCTCTTATGTATCACTTGCAAGAGTTCTTAGATGAATATCCAGGCAAGTGTATTCTCAAACTAACGCCGCCGGAAGTGCCCAACTTGTATCACAACCTTACAGTGTTTCCTAATGTAGAACGTGTTGTGTTTCTAAGTGGCGGATACAGCACAAACGAAGCATGTAATAAACTAGGTCTTAATGATAACGTAACTGCCAGCTTTAGTAGAGCATTGTCAGAAGGATTACGTTATGACTTGACAGACGAAGATTTTAATGCTAAAATGAGCAGTAACATTAAACAAATAACAAAGGCAAGTGAATGAAAGAACTATGGGTAGAAAAGTACCGACCAAGCACAGTAGATGGGTATGTGTTCCGCGATGATGCACAACGCAATCAAGTAAACACATGGATCAAAGACAATAGTATCCCACATCTGTTGTTTAGTGGCAATGCAGGCATTGGTAAAACTACCCTTGCCAAGCTATTGTTTAATGAGTTAGATCTTCATCCGTTGGATATTTTAGAAATTAACGCAAGTCGAACTAACAGTGTAGATGATGTTCGTGATAAGATTGTTTCATTTGTACAAATGATTCCGTTTGGTGACTTTAAGGTTGTACTACTTGACGAGGCTGATTACTTGTCGCCCAACGCACAAGCAGCACTACGTGGCGTTATGGAAGAATATCACACAACAGCACGTTTTATTCTTACTTGTAACTATCCTAATAGAATTATTCCGGCAATTCATAGTAGAACACAAGGGTTTCATATTGCTAAGATTGACCAAACAGAGTTTACAGCACGTATTGCAACTATTCTTATTACAGAAGGCATTACTCCAGACTTAGATACACTCGACACGTATGTTAAAGCTACGTATCCAGACTTGCGTAAATGTATTAATATGGTGCAACAAAATGTAGTTGATAACAGTCTTGTTAAACCCAGCGAAGGCGACAGTGGCGAAGCTGACTGGAAACTTGAAATGGTTGAACTATTCAAAGCACGTAAGATTAACGAAGCACGTAAGATGCTTTGTGGTAGAGTACGTGCAGAAGAAATGGAAGAGATTTATCGTTGGTTGTATGATAATATTGAACTATTCGGGAGTGAAGATAAACAAGATGCAGCAGTGCTAACTATTAAGCAAGGGTTAGTAGATCATACACTAGTTGTAGATCCAGAGATTAATCTTGCAGCAACACTTATTCGATTAGGAGCACTATGACTTACATTGTAAATGATGCATGTATTAAATGCAAACATATGGATTGTGTTGAAGTATGCCCTGTAGACTGTTTTTACGAAGGCGAAAACATGTTGGTGATCAATCCAACTGAGTGCATTGACTGCGGAGTATGCGAACCAGAATGTCCGGCTGATGCTATCCTTCCTGATACTACACCCGGTGCAGCAGACTGGGTAGACTTTAATCAAAAGTATTCAGACCTTTGGCCTGTAATTACACAAATGCGTCCAGAAGATACTCCTGCAGATGCAGAAGACTGGCACGGCGTAGAAAACAAAATGGAGTTCTTTAGTGAATCTCCAGGAAAAGGAGACTAAATGTTTAGTAAACAATGTAAAGCACACTTAGAAGAAATAGGAATGGGTCCAATTGAACACCTAATTAGAGCATGGAAGATCGGGTTTACGTTCTTGCTACTATTTCCAGTAATGATTATCCACGGACTTGCTCCAAGGTGGTTTACAACAACCGCAATGGATTATATGTCTAAAATGGTGAATATTAAAACAGAAGAACTTAATAAGAAATAAAGGCAGTCAATTGATTAAAGCAATACTAGCATGTGACGACTACGGCGGCGTAAGTAAAAACGGCACACTACCTTGGCCGCACAACAGCACAGACCTTAAATGGTTTAAAGAAAATACAGCAGGACATATTGTTGTAATGGGATCTACTACTTGGGAAGATCCTGACATGCCGCGGCCGTTGCCCAAGCGTACTAATGTATTAGTAACTACACGCAAAGATGACTATCCAGGAGCCGATGTGTATCTTACAGGTGAGTTGAATAACGAATTAAAACATCTAGAATACGTTAATGAAGGTGTTATTACTTGGGTTATTGGTGGCCCTAATATTGTTGAACAAACATTGGGTGTTATTGACGAGTTTTATCTAAGTCGTATTCCTGGCGCATATGCGTGTGATACATTCTTGCCTTTGAAGAAAATAGAGTCGTTATTTGAAAAAATATGGTCAGAAGATCACGAAGCAGTTACATTTGAGATTTGGAAAAAACGGAAAACAAAATGAAGCAGTACTTAAACGCATTAGAATATATTTTAGAACACGGTAAAGATCGCGGTGATAGAACAGGTGTAGGCACACGCGGTGTGTTTGGTTATCAAATGCGTTTTGATCTGCGTAATGAATTTCCAGCAGTTACTACAAAGAAACTTGCATGGCGCAGTGTTGTAAGTGAGCTACTATGGTTCTTAGAAGGCAGTACAGACGAACGCAGACTTGCTGAAATACATTATGGCGAATCACGTGAAAACCTAATTGATAAAAATACTATTTGGACTGCCAACGCAGACAAGCAGGCACGTGATTTAGGCTATACAAATACTGATACTATAAAAGACTTAGGTCCAGTTTATGGGCATCAGTGGCGCACTTGGGATGCACAGTTAGGACACGTTGATCAGATTGCACAAGTGTTGGAAGGTCTTAAACTCGATCCTGATAGCAGGCGCCATATTGTAAGTGCTTGGAATGCTGATCGTGTACCTGTAATGGCATTGCCGCCTTGTCATACTATGTTCCAATTTTACGTACAAGATGGAGAACTTAGTTGTCAACTATATCAACGCAGTGCTGACATGTTCCTAGGTGTGCCTTTTAACATTGCTAGTTACAGTTTACTAGTGCATATGTTTGCCAACCTGCTAGAGTTAAAAGTTGGCGACTTTGTTTGGACAGGTGGAGATTGTCATATCTATCAAAATCATTTTGAACAAGTTAAAGAGCAGATTACTCGTGAACCACACGCAGGGCCACAGTTGTTGATGCCAAAGTTTGATGATTTAAAAAGTTTAATTGCTACAAGTCCATTTGATTATAAACTAATTAACTATTCGCCGATGGATTCAATTAAGGCACCAATGGCAGTCTAATGCCGCCTGCAAATGAAATGTCGTGGCAATGGGTAGAAAAGTTTGCATGGCTTCCGGTACGCAGTAACTGGAGCAAAAAGCGTATTTGGCTTAAAAAATACTGGTACGGTTGTCGATACTATGACTCAATGGGTAGACCTCCTATTAAGTTTAGTGAATGGAATCTAATTTATACAGATAAAGAATATGTATTAATGTTGTTGAGAGAAAGTGGGGAACATTAAATTGCTCCCCACTTTTTAGTTATTCGTCTCCGTAGATTTCAAGGACTTCCTTAACTGCTTCATGTCTTTCAATGTCGCCTTTTTGGAACTGGACAGTACTAATACGTGACGACGAACTGTTTTCTAAGTGATTAACAAAATCAAGTAGTCCGTTATCTTTTAGTCTATCTGCTTGCGCTAAGTCACCAGTTACAACCATCTTACTATTTGTACCAATGCGTGTTAACAACATTTTCATTTGGCTCGGTGTTGCATTTTGCATTTCGTCTGCAATAATAAAACTATCTTTAAAAGTTCTACCACGCATATATGCAAGTGGTGAAATTTCAATTACGCCTTCTTTAATCATGCCTTCTATTTCGCTTGCATAAAAATGCTCCCTAAACACATCGAATATAGGTCTTGTCCACGGTGCCATTTTTTCTTCTAATGTACCTGGTAAGAATCCTAAATCTTCATCTGCACTTACTGCTGGACGAGTAACAACAATGCGTTCTACTTCTCCAGATAAAAATGCTTTAACAGCCGATTGGCATGCCAGAAGTGTTTTTCCTGTTCCTGCTGGACCAATACCAAAAACTATGTTTTTATCCGTATCCAGTAGTTCCATTACGTAGTCTTCTTGGCTGCGATTTCTTGGAAGTATTTCAACATTACGTTGTTTCTTAGGCTGAAAGGTGTTTAGTTTAACAACATTGTTACCGTTGTTGTTTGTTTTATTAGACGTCTTAATGTGTGCTTGTCGTTTGTTAGACTTAGCTTTACCCATGTAGTCCTCCTATGAGTTTAGACAGGGTGGATTGGTCCGTTTACAGGACATCTACCTGCACTCGTATTTACTCTTTTTAAAATCATATTATATACGTAGTGAATTATTTTTGTGTCTGTGCTATAGGTGATAAATAGTTGTATAAAGCGAGGACGACAATGCCTAATATATTAGACACACTTGATGTGATAGAAAACCTTAGTTCTATCTTCGAAAACGACAAAGCGTTTTCAATTCTTAAAGACTTTGAAAGAGTTATTGATGAGCTTGGGCTATACGTATACGACAACTGGGATGAAGGCGAGTTAGCTGCTGGCCCTGAAGTTGATCGTCATTGGGTTAAATGTACATTTTTATGGCCACATAAAAACATGCCAGACCCGGCAGGCGGCAAACGTCTGTTAGATTACGATTGTAAAGTGCAATACGAAAAATCGCATATTATTAAACCTCGCCAGATTATTAAACCAAGTGATATTCGCCCTGGGACTAAAAAAGGCAAGCTAGATAAAATACCTGTTTGGTTAGTACATATTACTATGCCTAAAAAGTTGATTGTTAGTATTTACGGCGGAGCAGTCGAGGACATTGATTTACCAGAAGTACAAGGTGGCGGAGCACCTGCACCTGCTGCCGGAGCAATGCCAATGGCTGCCCCACCACCAGCAGCGCCCGCAGCGCCAGTAGCAGAACCAACAGCCGGAGGAACAGTATAATGGGACTACGAGCTAATGATTTACACGATCTAGTAAAACCGGTTTTTGAAGTTGACAGTTTCCAAAGTAAAATGGGATCTGACGAAGAGATTGTTGTTGTAAGTTTCAGTGTAATGGACGAACAAGCATCAAAAGATCTAGTTGACTTTATTGAAAAAGGTTACGGGTTTGTGCTGGACGCAGATCACTCACCAGGCGAGATTGAAAACGGTGCTTATAAAGTATTTGTTGAAATGGAAAGAAATAAATCTGTTTCAAGGAATATAGTAGAACTAATTGACGGAGTAGGCAAACTAGCTGAAATTGATAGTTTTAGATTTCGTTATCATAAAAGTTTTACCAGCTACGATGCAAACGATATTAACCTAAGCGAAATGGTTCCAGCAGATGCAACATCATACGATAACACAGTTGTACAAGAAAATAGTATGAATCACTTCAAAGACTTCTTTAGTAAGAGCTTTATGGAAAATATTGAAATATTTGGTGATGATTTAATACTTAAAAAGCCTTTCGGCGATGCAATTGGACTTACTATCAAAGACTTTAATACATCGGCTCATATTAATGAAAATCTACAAGACAAGATTAATATGAATGATTATGCAGAAATATTATTTTTAACTAAATACCTCGGTGATTACAATGTTACTAAGTTTGGTACTAAAACACTGACGTTTGAAAATGAAGGACATACTCTTGTCGTTGAAAGACTTTAACATACAATACTGCAACAACTGCGGTCGTCCGTCACACTGTGGACTTCCAGCATATCAAGACTTACAAAACTACAACGAGCCGCCAACAACAACAAAAATATGCGACCATTGCAGATGCGGCCGCTGCTCTAACATAGAGGATAGAAAATGAGCTTTGAACTACAAAAACAACAACTAGCACAATTAATACCAGGCAACAAAGATGTTGATGCTTGGTACGAAGCACTAGTAGCAGTAATGCCCAAATACGGTATTAATACTGCAAGACGAGCAGCACACTTTATCAGTCAGTGCGCACATGAATCAAACAACTTCCGTAGTTTATCCGAAAATTTAAACTACAGTGAGAAAGCACTTAACGCAGTGTTTGGTCGTTACTTTGGTACAGGCGGAACAAAACGCAATGCAGCAGAATATGCTCGCAATCCAGAAAAGATTGCAAACTATGTATACATGGATGAGTTCCGTAAATACAAAATGGGCAATGTTAATGCAGGCGACGGTTGGTTATTCCGCGGACGTGGACTAAAGCAATTAACAGGACGTGAAAACTATACACGCTTTGCTAAAACAGTAGACATGACAGCAGAACAAGCAGCAACATATGTTGCAACTCCTAAAGGTGCTGTTGAAAGTGCTTGCTGGTTTTGGGATGCAAACAAACTTAATAACATTGCCGACACAGATGATGTAACACGCATGACTAAGAAGATTAATGGTGGCAACATTGGTCTTGCAGATCGTCAATCACGTTATAAGAAAGCAATGGAAGTATTTGGCAACCCAGTTAGTATTACAGAAGATGCAGGCGATGATGATTTTGAAATCGAAGACATTGGTGTACTACGCAAAGGCTCACGTGGCGAAGGCGTTAAGATGATGCAAGAAGCATTAGGCGTTGGGGCGGACGGAGCATTTGGTCCAGGTACAGAACGTGCGTTGAAAGCATGGCAAACTGCTAACGGCTTAACTGCCGATGGTATTGCTGGGCCAATGACACTTGAAAAACTACTAGGATAAAATATGTTTGGTGCTATTAAAATTGCTATGGTAATGACTGTAATCGCTACTGCGGGTATGGGATATCTATATGTACAAAGATTACAAAGCAACTTAGAAATAGCACGAGCAAATGTAGCAAAAATGGAAGTAGCAGTACAAATCAGCGAAGATAGTATTGCTACTTTACAAGCAGATGTAATTCGAAATGCAGAACTTAATGCAACATTACAATCTGAACTACAACGAGCAGAGGCGTACGGGGATGAACTACGTGCTACTCTAAACAAACACAATCTAACATACTTGGCACTACAAAAACCAGGTTTAATTGAAAATAGGATGCAAAATGCAACTGATACGTTATGGGATGATCTCGGCGCTATTACTGACCCTAATAGGGTGCAGCAGTCTGAGACAGGAACCACAGATACAAGTAGTAACTAATACTGTAAGAACTACAGTACCTATTGTTGCCCGTCCCAAGGGTGTGCAACTCAATGACGTTAAGATCTATGTTGTTAATGAAGACAACTATGAAGAATTTATTGAAGAGTTTAGAGCAAAGAATGGCGAAATTGTTTACATTGCTATTAGTGTTAAGGACTACGAAAATCTTAGTTTAAATATTGCAGAACTAAGACGTTATATCGAACAGCAAAAACAAGTTATAGTTTACTATGAAGAAGCTGTCAAACCGGAAGATGTTGTATCAGACGCTTCGCAATAATAGGGTTATTTTTAATAGTAGGTTGTACAGTTTTGCCTAGTGCAGACGTCCCAATGGCTGCTGAAAATTATATAGGTCTTTCTGAGTGGCGCAACCGTACTGAGTTAAAAGAGTTAATGGGTGTTGATCCTGCACGTACTGAATGGTGTGCAGCCTTTGTTAATGCTATACTTGAAATGGAAGGTTCTCCAAATCTATACGACACAGGGTCAAGTACACCGTTAATGGCTAGAAGCTTTTTAACGTGGGGTGAAGAGGTATTACCTGAAGATATACAAAAAGGCGATCTAGTAATATTTCCAAGAGGAAATCAAGGATGGCAAGGGCATGTTGGATTCTACTACGGAACAACTACTGAAGGCAAATGGGTTATACTCGGCGGCAATCAACAAAATGCAGTAAGATACGACTTATACAATCCTAATCGAGCAATAGGTATAAGACGTTGGGCAGTACAGGAACAGCAACAGCAACCAGGAAGTATACCAGATTGGCTGACTAAATAAATAAATACATAGAGGGCAAAATATGTGGGAAATGATTGAGAGAATGGCCAATGATCGCTTGTGGATTTACACAGCAATTGGCGGCAGTGTATTAGGTGCTGTGTTTGTAGCATATATTAGTACAACTAGAATAGGGCTTTGGGGCTATGCAAAAATTGATAACGCAATTGACTTTTTAGTTGCACGTTATGGATGGACATGGTTAGAACAACCAACAGATGCATGGAGGAAAAAGTATCCTCATGTAACTAAGAAGATTGACGAGTTAGAAGCTCGTCTTGCTAAACTAGAGGGAAAAAAGAATGGCAAGTAAACAAGTAACTATGGATGCTGAAACAGCAAACAAAATGGACACCAACGGAGACGGGCACATCTCTGCAGAAGAAGCAGCAATGGATCTTGAGTTTAAGCGCAAGCGTTTAGAAGACAATGATGCAATGCGTGACGCACAACGTGCAATGGCATGGTTTGCATTATTTGGTATGCTACTATACCCATTTGCCGTTGTAGGCGCAGTATTTGCGGGCTTAGACCAGGCGAGTACAGTATTAGGGTCGATGGCTCCTACTTACTTCGTATCTGTTGCAGCTATTGTAGCAGCGTTCTATGCTAAAGAAGCAGTAGTCAATAAGTAACAAATCTAATAGTCCATGCGATAAGTATTTGCATGGACTATTACAACATACTTGGCGTTGCTAAAAATGCTACAGATGCAGATATTAAAAAAGCATATAGAAAACTAGCTAAGGCAAGTCATCCCGACCGTACAGGTGGCGATGATACACAGTTTAAACGTATCAACGAAGCATACGAAACATTAAAAAATCCTGCCAAACGCCAGCAATACGATGCACCCAAACATCGTATAGATATGAATGCTCAAAATATGCATGACATATTTGGTAATATATTTAAACAGCCGCAACGTATGCGTCAAAATCAGGATGTTACAATAAATGTAAGGATTACATTAAATGACGTAATGACAGGCAAAGATATTATTGGTAGATATAGACTTAGCACCGGTAGAGAAGAAATTGCAACTATACGAGTACCTGCAGGAGTTGAAAGTGGATTAATAATGCAATATCGCGGACTTGGCGACGATGCAGTTAGTCAACTTCCTAGAGGCAATCTAAATGTAAGGATTATTGTAGAGAATCATCCAAATTTTGTAAGAGATCGGTTGCATATTAGAACAAACTGTAGTATAAATGTATTAGCACTTATTTTAGGAACACAGGTTATAGTAACTGATTTAGCAGGCAAAGACGTAAATGTAAAGATTCCAGCTGGAACAAATCCAGGAACTATACTTAGTATAGCAGGACACGGGTTGCCAGATGTTAACACAGGTAAACTAGGCAACTTGTACTTAGAAATTAAAGGCAATACTCCCAAGATTGACGATTGGGATATGTTAGAGGACGTAAGGAAAATATACAATGGAACTAATACTAGCACCTGACAGTAGGTTAGAAACAAAGTTAGAAAAATTTGATTTAACACTCATGCATCCTGCACCGGTTGCAATTGAAATGTTAGAAATAATGAACAAGCATAGTGGACTAGGATTAAGTGCCAATCAAGTCGGCTTTCCTATGCAAATTTTTGTAATGAGAGCATTATTAAACAAAGCACATGGCGATCCAGTTATTGTTATTAATCCAATTATTAAAGGATTAAGTGAAGAATTAGAGCGCAGTGTTGAAGGTTGTTTGAGTCATCCAGACTTGATTTTAAAAGTAAATCGTCCAGTTAGTTGCATGGTTGAATTTGAGACCTTGACACCTGACCTAAAGGATGTTATACATGTAGAAGCAAAGTATGATGATATTGATGCAAGGATCTTTTTACACGAATACGATCATTTGTATGGTATTCAATACATCGACCGAGTGAGTAAATTAAAACTACAAATGGCTGAAAAGAAACGGCTAAAAAAAGGAAAAAAAGTTAATGGTTGAACCAAGCAAAGAGCTACAGTTAGTATTTGATAAAGCAGTCAATGATGCTAAAAAGCTACAGCACGAATATATCACATTAGAACACTTGTTATTTGCAATGCTGTGCGAAGAAACGTTTGGAACTCTAGTCAAAGGATATGGCACAGATGTTGTACATATGCAAAAAGAACTAGAAAATTATTTAAAAACGCATCTCAACGATATTAAAATTGAAGAAAAAAAGTATAAACCAAAGAAAACAACAACTGTGGAACGTGTTCTAAATCGTGCGTTTACACAAGTACTTTTTCAAGGTAGAAATGATATTACTATTGCTGATGTGTTTATTAGTTTGCTGTCTGAAAAGAAAAGCTGGGCATTCTTTATTACGCAAAAGTTTGGTATTACAAAAGAAAAGTTTCAAGATTATATCAGTGCCGAAACTCAAACATATGACAACCAAGACGAAGCTGAAAATATGGGTGCAGCTAACAAAGCACTACGAGACTTTACTACTGACTTAAATCACCAAGTTAGTATGAATAAAATTGATCCTGTTATTGGACGTGGCGAAGAAATTGAACAAGTTGCACTTGCATTAGGCCGTCGGACAAAATCAAATGTTCTTATTGTTGGCGATCCTGGTGTTGGTAAAACTGCTATTGCAGAAGGTCTTGCATTTCAAATTGTAAACGGCAATGTACCTGAGTTTTTGAAAGAATACAAAGTGTTTAGTTTAGACATTGGTGCAATGTTAGCTGGTAGTAAATACAGAGGAGACTTTGAAGAACGTTTTAAAATGGTACTTGCAGGCCTCAAAGGCAAGGGCAAAACTATTATGTTCATCGATGAAGCACACATGATCTCGGGTGCAGGCGCAGGCGGGAGTGGTGCAAACGATCTTGCTAACATGCTTAAACCAGCACTTGCTAAAGGTAACATTAGTGTTGTTGCATCAACTACTTGGGAAGAGTATCGCAAGTTCTTTGAAAAGGATCGTGCGTTAATGCGTCGATTCCAACGTGTAAGTGTTGATGAGCCGTCGCGTGATACTACATTAGAAATCCTCGAAGGTATTAAGAAGTACTACGAGGAGTTTCATAACGTTGAAATTACCAGCGAAGCTCTTGTTGCAGCGGTAGACTTGAGCATTAAATATCAAAGTGATAAAAAACTTCCTGACAAAGCTATTGACTTAATTGATGTAGCGTGTGCTAGATTTAAAGTACGTGATATTACAGAAAACAAAGTAGTCAACAAAGAAAGTATTCAGTTTGAGCTTGCTAAAATGACTGGCTTGCCAGAAGATCAAGTCAAAGGACGTGAAAGTGAAAATCTTGCACACTTAGAAGATAACTTGAAAAAGGTAGTGTATGGACAAGACAAAGCAATCGACGATATTGTTGATAAAATCCTTGTGAGTCAAGCTGGACTTAAAAGTGACAACAAACCAGTTGGATCTTTTGTGTTTATGGGTCCAACAGGAGTGGGTAAGACCGAACTTGCTAAACAACTTGCTGCACAACTTGGTGTAAAACTTGTACGATTTGATATGAGTGAGTATCAGGAAAAGCACAGTATCAGTAAACTAATCGGTTCACCTCCAGGATATGTAGGATACGAAGACAACGCAGGCGGACTGTTGATTGATAAAATTCAAGAGAGTCCTAACTGCGTATTACTGCTAGATGAGATTGAAAAAGCACATCCTGATGTAAGTAGTGTACTATTGCAGATTATGGACAATGGTAAGATCACAGGATCAAATGGTAAAGAAGCTGATGCACGTAACTGTACGCTGATTCTTACTACTAACTTAGGTGCGCAAGAAGCAGAAAAGAATGCCATTGGATTCAATGACAGTATGACCAAGGAGTACGAAGATATTGATCTTAAAAAGTTCTTTACACCAGAATTCCGTAATAGACTTGATGGAGTTATTACATTCGGCAAGCTGAGTAAAGAAGTAATGATGAAGATTGTCGGCAAGTTCCTAGTTGAACTTAAAACACAAGTCAAAGACAAAGACATTGCAATCACAGTTACAGATGAAGCATTGGATTATCTTGTAGACAAAGGGTTTGATCCTAAGATGGGTGCAAGACCGTTGCAGCGTGTTATTGACAACGAAATCAAACGTCCATTAAGTCGTGAAATGTTGTTTGGATTGTTGAAAGAAGGTGGTAGTATTACTATTGATTATCGTGATAACCAAATCATGCTAGATTCTCAAGTAGAAGCACATGAAACTGTGTGAAACTAAAAAACTGCACTATGGCAAGTATCTTTACAAACTTGCCATAGTGAACAGTTGTTCGTATTTCTTTAGAACAGAGTTTCAACCTGACGGAAAACTAAAGTATGCCCGGCAACGATTAGATGCTGTGCATAGAAATAGTAGTACTAATACCACAGAATGGGGCATTGAAGTTCCTCATACTCATAATAGTAAATTTGTTGAAACTATTCCAATGTCTCACTTCTGGGATGCTATAGAAATATACAGACATTTATTAAAAGAAAAAGAATACAAAATACGATGTGAACATACTCACTTGATTATTTACAGTAATAATAGAAAAAGTATGATTGAGTTAGGAAATAAACTAAAACAACCATACACTGAGTTTTGGGAACCAAACCCTGAAACTATACAAACACTACTTTCTGAAGAAAATATTATTATTTCAAATAAGCCTCCGGTATATCAATACAAAGTCACACTCGGTAATAAGAAAGGCTCTGCTAGTCTTGCAAAATGGATTGAAAGTAATACAAACTTAGCATCAATGGGAGAAAGAGCATTAGGATACTGCAAGGATGAATCATATGTTTATGGATATTATTTCCATGTTAGAGATGAAAAAGCATTGTTGTTAATACAAATGATGGTTGGTGATAATATACAAAGAGTAGATAAATTTGTTTACATTGAACAATAGATAAATACTGTATGGCAAGCTCAAGTGAAATAATATTATCAAATCAAGTACACCCAGGAGACAGTACATCAACGACTGCAACCGGTGATAACTTCAAAGGAGACGGTTACTACGGACGTAGTGACGGTTTTCATAGCGTTCAATATAGTCTAGATGGATTTATTGGCACAGTAGACATACAAGCAACATTAGCTGTTGAACCAACTGACACAGATTGGTTTACACTGAGCGGCACTGAACATACTAGTGCAAATGAAACCGACGTCAACGGCGATGGTGGTTTTATATACAACTTCACAGGAAACTATGTGTGGGTACGAGCTTATATTAGCAACTGGACAGATGGTACAGTATCAAATATATTATTAAATCATTAAGGTAAGACATGAAACATTTTGTAAATATAGTTATTGAAAACGACGGAATAAACGAAAATAGAGATATTGCAGTTGATGCAGTGATTCAAACAGCCAACATCGGGTTAAATGAAAATGCTCTAGAATATGAAATGTACGAAAGTGAAAACAATACACAAGTATTGAGTATTCCTGTTTCAAAGAATTTAAACGAAGCACAACAAGCATTTTTTGCCAAAAGACTTGCTAATAACCTATTTGACAAAGGATACACCAAGTTTGACATTGAGTTTAGTGTAAATGAAGCAGCACTTAATGAAGCAGCACCAACTACATTTACTCCAACACACTATGGCGGACCGGGCGGACTTAACAATGTTATGCTGCATACAGACGGTAATCTTTATCTTCAAAAACAAAGAGACGACGGTCAGCCAGGAAGAGAAATAGTAAGATGGAACGGCAACCCAACAGGCGAAGGTTTTTTTGGTAAATGGAACCCTGCAACTATTAAAGGTACAATAGTTAATGGACAAAGAGTTCCGTATCCAGCAGGAACAAACTTTAGTAATGCACCAAGAGCAGCAGCACCAGCAGCAGCAGCACCAGCAGCAGCAGCGCCAGCATCAAGAGTTTCAAATACTACACCAACTGGCGGCTTGTTGCGTAGAGGAAATAGAGGCGAAGAAGTCAAACAACTACAACGTGATTTAGGAATGACTGGCAACGAGATTGATGGTATATTTGGTCCAGCAACAGAACGTGCTGTGAGAACATTCCAACAAAATAGCGGTGCAAAAGTTGACGGTCTTGTAGGTCCAGAAACTCGAGCAATGATACAAAAGTATCAAGCACCAGAAGATAATAGTGCTCCTGCACAAACTCCACCTACGCCAACAGATGATGCAGAAGCTGATCAATTTGCACAAGACGCAGTAGACGCAGTAGACGCAGTAGACGCAGCAGACCAAACAGATACAACAGATAATGTCGAAACAGGCAATGTTATGCCAAGACCAAATAATAATGTTTCAGGCAGCAATTGGGATAAAAGATTTGGCGCAACACATAATCCAGATGGTACTCCTAAAGATCCTGAGGCAGATCAATTTGCACAAGACGCAGTAGCACCAGAAGTAGACACCACTGCTCCTCAAGCACCAGCTGCGCCAGCAATCGACGCCGCAGGGCCAGAAGAACCGAGTCAAGACACAGCAGCGCCAGTAGATACAACAGTTCCAGCAAGACCGAGCTCACAAGGCGGACGAAATAGAAATCAAGATAGATGGGATCGCGAATACGGCGATACTCATAACCCAGACGGAACACCGAAGCCTGATGCAGCAACAACAGCGCCGGCGCAACCACCTGCTCCAACAGCTGATGATAACGATGCGCCAACAACACCAGGTACAGATGTACAACCCAGTACTAATAATCCAGACGGGTTTTTAGGCGGAGCAGAAACAGATAATACACCGAGTGTAGATCCAAATGCTGATGCAAGACAAGTTGTACAAGATTTTGATACTTGGGCCGACAAGTATAGTGATAAGTCTAGAGGGCGTGATATGATGCCCAATGAGTTTGTTACTCAAGCATTAGATCCGGCACTTAATGAACTAAGTGTAGAAAAAGCGCAAAGATTAGAGCTAGATATGGAAGGCGCACCTGCAACAATACAAAGAATTGTACAGGCAGATGTTGAAAGCACATATGGCACACTAGAAGAAATTATAGATGCAGCCAATGATGCCACTATGCCAAAAGATCAACAACAAGCATTACAAATACTTGCAGATATGCTCAAATCACTTAGCATCAACGCACCAGGAAATGCAAACGAAAGTGTTGAGCCAATGCCTAAAGGTGTTTTCATGGTTGAGGATCGTGCAATATGGCGTTCATTATATGGAAAAACACACTATACAAATGGACAAGCAAGACCACGTACATTTATTTCAGAAAGCAAAAGTGCTATTCCAGAAATAACATTTGAAGATGATGACAAGTTCTTTGAAAACTACGGAGTTATGTGGTTCAACGAAGATGAAATGATCGACGAAGCAGAGTACCAAGGTCGTACAGTAAAACTTGGCAAGCCTATGGCAGGCGATGTTAAGAAGTTTAAAGTATATGTAAAGAATCCCAAAGGCAATGTAGTCAAAGTTAACTTTGGACAAAAAGGCGCAAGAATTAAAAAAGGTAATCCAGAACGTAGACGCAGTTTCCGTGCAAGACACAACTGCGATAATCCTGGACCTAGACATAAAGCAAGATATTGGAGTTGCAGAAAATGGTAAAAAAGTCAGAAGCACAATTAATAAGAGAAATGGGCGATCGCCTAGCAAAGATCAATCCTGAAAACGAAGCAGAAGATTATACTCCTGCAAGACCTTTTTATGTCAAAGTAGAAAAACCCAAAGAGAATTAATATGAAAATAAATGAATTTCACGACTTGGACATTCCGCAAGAAATAGTTCCAAAACCTGACTTTGATGTATCAAGTGATTTGTTGATCTTCATGCGCAACGATCCTATGTTTTATCGTAAAACTTTTTTCCCTGCAATAGATGCATACAAAGACAATGAAAAAGATACTTCACCTATTGAAGCTATGATTAAAAACGGTTTAAAAGCATACTGTACAAAGTTTAACATACAAAACCCAACAGACGAACTAATGGGTGAAGGTGATGTACAACAACTTGTAGCAGAGATCATTGCTGACGAAAAAGATGATTTAGACGAAGGTGAAAGCCCACATAAAAAAGGTACTAAAAAGTACAAGAAGCACATGGCAGCGATCCACGCAGGAGGCTAACATGGACATCAAAGACTTACAGCACCTAGCAGGTATTAAAAATAAGTTTACAGGATACACACCTTATGTTCCTGAAAACATGAGTGTCACAGGTACTGAAAAAGCTAAGATACAGCGCAAAAAGAAAATACAACCTGGCACTGAAGAATGGTTTAAACTATGGTTTAGTCAGCCGCATCTAACAGGCGAAAAACCAACATGAGAATTAACGAGCTTATTACAGAAAAAGTTGCCATTGAACCTCACGCAAAAGGTTATCAAAAAGATAAACTTACTATGCCAGCAAATACCCTAGTAATAGATACTCCGGGTGATTTGGATTGGTACAAACTTGGACACGATATTGCTAACTTAGACCAAGCCGATCCTCACGAATACGGGCAAGGCGATAGTGATGTTACTATTACTAGTGCAAATCCAGAAGAAATGCGTAAGCTAATGAAGCAGTTGGATCGCTTGGGATTGAAGTATAAATCAATCGGCGGCACATCTGACCAGCCTGAAATACACAGTGAGTCAAATCCGTTTACTGATGCACGTATGAATGCTATTAAAGCAGGAAAAAACACATTTAAAGTTAGTGGTAGAACATATAAAGTTACCGGTGATACTAGTGATGAAGAAAATGCTGTTACAGAAGTTAACATAGACAACAAAAAAGGACGTGGCGCAGTACCTGATAATCAAGAAGTTGATTACTTTGGTAAAAGAGTTATGATGAAACCTAGTACTTTTATTAAACTTGCATCCAAGTTGGGCAAAGATCCTGAGCCTGAAATGATTGATTACATTAAAAAAGGCGGCGCTATTGGTTCTCCTTTTCTAGTTATCCATGTGCCGCGAGATGATGACGAAGATAATGATAAGATAACGGTATCTGCCCACGAAGGTCGAAATCGTATGCTTGCTATAATGAAAGCAGAAGGCGATGCTCCTGTTGAAACACACTTGTTCTTTAGTGGCAAGTACAATCGTGCTAGACATTTAGAACCAGAGTTTCTTACAGCAATACAATCAGAACTAATCAGCCAGGATAATCAACTAATCAAAGGACCTCTTTGGGAAGATGGGCGCATCGTTAAAGGTGTTAATACCACACCCGATGTAGGTGTAAACCAAACTAAGATCGAAGCAGCAAAGTTTGGCAATACTGTAACCAAAGACGGTGTTCCTCCTACACTAAGTAAGCAAGTTAAAGGCAGTAGTACAAATGTTTTATTTAACTTGGGCCTTACTGAAGGTATAAAGTTGCGTTTAGAACGTGATAAGAATATTGATGTATTGCATATTATGGACACCAATGACAAAAATCGCATAGAAGTACGTGGCAAAAAAGGTTACGAAAGCGGTGGCTATGATTCAAAGGATAAACTACACCAAGTATTAGACCGTGTGGGCAAAGCTGCTAATATAAGTGAACTTATGAACGGCGAAATAGTAAGTATTAATCCTAAACACCCGCAAGGTGCAAGAGCTATTAGAACTGCACAAGATGTATTACAAACTGAAAACACTCAGCCACGTTATACAGCAATGGAATGGGCTATTATAGAAGGCGGCCACAGTTTAGATGACCTGGACAAGCCTACACCAACTATAGCAGAGCTTGTTAAAATGCATGGGGTTACAGTTAAATACTTATTAAAGCAACTTGAAAAAGGCATTGAAGAAGAATACGAACATACTAGTGACTTTGAAGTTGCTAAAGAAATAGCATTAGATCACATTGCCGAAGATCCAAGTTATTATGATAAACTAAAGTTTATCGAAGATGCTCCAGAAACTAGTTTACGCCCTCAGTTAAGACCAGACAGTGTTACAACTGACGAACCTGCATCAAATCTTGCTCCAGCATCTAGTCCACGTCCTCAACTAAGACCAGAGTTTAAACCTAACATACACGAACGTTTGATAATACGCAACGGCAAAGTTCGTGGTATGAGTGACGAAGAAATAGCTGCAATGCTGGCACAAATTAGAGTAGAAACTGGCGACTTTCAGTACATGACAGAGCTAGGTGATGCAAGATATTTTCAAATGTACGATCCACAATATGCGCCTCGCAAAGCAGCAGCACTTGGTAATACCGAACCAGGTGATGGATACAAGTATAGAGGTAGAGGATATTTGCAAATAACAGGCAGATACAACTATGCCCAGGCTAGTAAATCAATGCCGGGTGGATACACTGACTTTATAGAATCGCCTGACTTAGTAGCTACTCCTGCTATAGCAGTACAACTTGCATTTCATTATTGGGCAAGAAGAACTGCTCCTAATGTTAGTAACTGGAACGATGTTCGCTCCGTAACAAAAACTATTAATCCAGGATTACGTCATTTAGCACAGAGACAAGAAGCGTACGATGACTATAAACTAAGACTGAGGACAATGGCATAATGAGATTTTTAGAATTTAGATTAGACGAAGCATTAGACAATCCGTATCCGTTTAACTTAACAGGTCCTAGTGACTCACAAGAGTTTGTAGCAACTGCAAACACACCAAACGGTATGTTAAGAATGGACTTTGAAACAACAGACTATGACAACTTTGGTATCGACTTTGCAGTTGGAAAGAGCATGGGCAAAACAGAAGCAGGCGATGAGTTTAGAGTATTTGCTACTGTAGTTGCAATGATGAACAAGTGGATCAGCACAGTAGGCATTAAACATGTAGAGAGTTTTGACTTTGGTGCTAACAAAGGTGAACATGCCAGTGACGGTAGAGCAAAACTGTATACTAGATTTGCTAAAAAACTTGCCAGTCAACTAGGTTGGAAGTTAGAACAAAGTACCACTGCTGACCGCAGTACAGCATTTTTTAAACTAACTAATCCTAAACCAGTTCCACGTGATGATGAGTATTGGGACGCACTAGAAGAAAACTTTGCTGACGGTAAGAAAAAAGGCAAAAGCAGACCAGGCAGAGTAAAGAAGAGTGGTGCTAGTTGCAATGGTAGTGTAACAGACTTACGCAAACGTGCTAAGAAAGCCAGTGGCGAAAAGGCTAAGATGTATCATTGGTGTGCTAATATGAAAAGCGGTCGTAAGAAAAAGAAGAAGAAAAAATGAAGATTAGAGAAGTCACCGAAGAAGTTGTACCTATCAACAATACCGAACATGCTGTAGAACGGTTGAAAGTTGCTGCTGAACTTTGTAGTAAAATGGGCAATCAGCCTATTCTTTACAGAGCAATGCACGGAAGCACATATCATGGTGGTGCTAAAAACAATCTAATACAAAAAATAACCAATCCTGCAAGAAAAGGTGTAATGGGAAATCATAATACTATACAAGTAGCAGTTCTTAAAGGCTTAGGCATCGCTAGTCCAGCACAAGCAACTACAGTAGCACCTGCAAGCAACAGCAACTATTTTGGTACAAATCATATAATAATTCCAGGTGGCGACTTTACTGCTTATTGGAACCCAGACATCGACGACTTGGGTGGCTTCAAAGGATATGATCCACAATACGCTCAAGGTGCTGGACCTAGCGGCGGTACTATTAGTCGCAGAGATGAGCCAGAAGGTGAAGAATTACAAAAAATACTAAGTGGTTATCAAAAAGGTATTCCTAGTTATAGCCAACACAAAGGCGAAGTTATATTAGATACAGAGTTCTATTATATGCTAAACTTAGAATCGTTTTTAAGTAAGTTCGGTGGTAAGAAAGTCAAAGAATTAATTACTATCGATAATAGGAAAAGTTTTGCTGCTATCAAACAAGATCTATTGGTAGATAAGTTTAAAACATATCGTGATGTTGGATGGTATCTAGCAAATCCTGCTACAAATATGATGAAGTGGATTGCAAGTAAAG
>Ga0209716_1001263_pt1 | contig 19710 bp, 9 predicted proteins | sample COGITO_mtgs_1205_FD_184811 | JGI IMG/M metagenome (GOLD analysis project Ga0209716, IMG submission 184811) | Pelagic marine microbial communities from North Sea - COGITO_mtgs_120531 (SPAdes) (version 2) | ecosystem: Environmental > Aquatic > Marine > Epipelagic ...
TTCTGTAGCAGAGAACATTCGGTTTACGGGTAGGTTTAAGAGATATGAAAATTTTGATCATGTTCGATCAATAATTGAGTTAACTGAAGAAGTAACTTTTATAAAAAAAGGAAATACGATTTTAATTAAGTAACAAATTTAATTTTGAAATAAGCAAAAAAAAAGGGAATGGTGGAACATTCCCTCTCAAATCTAGTTCAATGTCTACTAAAACAATGTTTAACTAAACTATGCAAATGTATGAAAAAGTGTAATGCTCCGGATTATTTCGGATCGAAAAAGTTAATTCGGATTATGCGACTATCCTTTATTCTTTACTTTATTTCTGTAACCCACGCAATTAGCGGCTATTCTCAGTCAGAATTGACGGTTCAACTGAATAATGTAGAAGTAGAACAGGTGATCGATGAAATCATGAAGCAAAGTGAATATGATTTCTTCTATAAAGCTGAATTATTTGAGGACTTACCCAAGGTAACAATCAACTTTAAAAAAGTATCTCTCGATATACTTTTGAGAAATATTTTACCAAATAATTTCATTTTTGAGATTCGCGACAAAGAGGTTATAATCAAGAAAAAACCCAAGTCGCTCTCAATTATTTTAACTGATGAAATTGAGGAAGCACAAAATAGAACCATCAGTGGAACGATTACAGATTCCGATGGAAACCCTTTACCAGGGGCGTCTATTTTTGAGGATGGCACATCAAATGGAACAGTATCTGATTTTGATGGAAAATATACCATTGAATTGGTAAATGATGATGCAGTATTAAAAGTATCCTTCATCGGATTTGTTACTTCGGAGTTAAGCGTCGGATCCTCAGATAATATGGATTTTTCACTAGTTGTTGAAGATTCGTTTTTGGATGAAATTGTAATTACAGCTTTGGGTATCTCACGTGAAAAAAAATCACTTGGATATTCTGTAACTGAAGTTGATGGAAATGATATAAATACCATAAAGGACAACAACTTGGCAAGTTCACTTTCGGGCAAGGTTGCTGGATTACAGGTATCATCGGCTGGATCTCTAGGGTCTGGCTCAAGAATTACAATCCGCGGTAACAATTCGTTGGGTGGAAATTCTCAGGCACTTATTGTTGTGGATGGGATGCCTATCAGTTCTTCCTTACCGTTAAGTAATGATGGTGGTCAGAGAGAGGATGGGGCAAATGATTCAGGAGGACAACCAAGCTACGAGCCTAGTATTGCAGGTGGTGGTATTTCTGATATTAACCCTGATGATGTTGAATCAATTTCTGTACTTAAAGGGCCCAGTGCATCAGCACTTTATGGTTCAAGAGCAGGTAATGGAGTAATTCTTATCACGACAAAAAAAGGTTCGCGGTCTGATAAAATTGGGGTAACATTGAAAACAAATTTATATGCAGATACTCCTATGTTTTTACCGGATTTTCAAAATCAATATGGTCAAGGTACTTTGGGTGCTGCAAATTTAGATCGCGCCAATGGCAATTGGAGCTCTTTTTCTTGGGGAGGTAAATTAGATGGTTCTCAAAAACCATACTATGATGGGACTACAAAACCGTATAGCGCCCAACCAAATAATGTCGAAAACTTCTTTAGAACAGGGATGCGAGCCATTACATCTATTTCTATTGACAAAGGATCAGATGCTGGTTCTATTCGATTTTCTTATACAAATAATTCTTCTGAAGCAATTATAGAAAATTCCGATTTAAACAGCCATAATTTTAATTTAAGGGGAGTAGCCAATCTTTCTGATAAATTAACTGTTGATGCTAAAGCTACTTATTTTGCCCAAGAGGTCAATAATAGAGCATCCACAACCGGAGCTCAAGGTAATATAGGTTTCTTATATCGTATGCCTAGGAATGTTGCAATTGATGATTTGCGTAATTATCAAATGGCAAATCCTGGCACACCTGCTGAATTTGCAGTGATTTCTTATGGTGAACAACAAGGAAATCCCTTCTGGCAAGCTCTTCACGATGAGACTAATGTCCGTAGAAATAGATTTTTAGGTTATACTAAAATAAATTACGAATTCACAGACTGGCTTAGTGCATTTGTGCGAGTAGGTGCTGATATTACAAACGTCAGAGACAACAATATCTATAAGCCAGGACACCATTTTATAACTACAGGGTCAATGAGCCTTGGAGAAAGTACTTTTAATGAGTTAAATTCTGAATTCCTGGTCACTGCAAATCATCAGTTTACAGATAAAATAAGTGTCATAGCTAATGTAGGTGGTAATCTATCCAAAAGGAGTTCTGAGGGAATGATGATTTTTGGTTCTGGGTTTAAAATTCCAACGAAGTTTTTCATATCAAATTTGAATTTGGTTGCTGCACCCGTTGAATCACCTATCGCAATTAAAAAAGTAAACTCTTTTTACGGGGCTATAAATTTAGCGTACGATAATTTCTTGTATTTAGATGTATCTGCTCGTAATGATTGGTCATCAACCTTAAGTGAAGATAATCGATCCTACATGTATAACTCTGCCAGTTTATCTGCCATACTCAACAAATTTATTGATCCAGAACAGAATTTTTTCAATCTGATTAAGGTACGTGCTAGTTTAGCTGAGGTAGGAAATGATACGGATCCGTACCAGCTAGCTCAAACATATGATGTTCCTGGCCAAGGCTACCTTGGGCTAACTACTCTGAGTAACCAACCTGTGAAATTAAACGCAGATCTTAAGCCTGAAACGGTAACTTCTTCTGAATTTGGATTAGAATTAAGCATGCTCCAAAACAAAATTTCCTTAGATGTAACTGTTTATAATATGGAAACCAAAGATTTAATCTTTGATGTCCCAGTACCTGCATCTACTGGTTTTTTGTTTAATAGATCAAATATTGGTTTGGTAACTAATAAAGGTTTGGAGATTTCACTTGGTGCAGCTTTAATCGACAGTAATGATCTTTCTTGGAACACTTCACTTTTTTATTCAAAAAATGAAAATAAGATTGAAGAGTTAATAGATGGACTTGACAAGTTTGTATATAATACCACTACTGATGGTAATTTAGCTGTCGCTGCAACTAAAGGTGGTAGTATAGGGGATTTGTATGGTAGAGTTTTTACTGGCGAAACCGATGCGGGTGGTTTACCACTTGGATCAGCGGGCCCAACAGAACTATTAGGAAATGCACAGCCTGATTTCTTAGCTGGATGGTCTAACACGATTAGATACAAAGATTTCTCGATGAGTTTCTTAATTGATGCTCGCATAGGTGGACAAGTTTATTCCCAAACATCTGCTGATTTAGACAGGCAAGGTGTGTCAAAAAGAAGCTTAGAGTATCGTGATTCAGGAATAACTGTAAGTGGAACTAATACTGGTTCAGGTTCAGCGAATACTGAAAGTATTTCTGCAGAACAATACTGGACTTCAATGTCTGAGATTTCTGGCAACTATGTTTATGATCAGGATAATATAAGACTAAGAGAATTTTCTCTTGGGTATAATATCCCTAATGTGTCATCGATTGGACTAAACAGTGCGAATATTCAACTGGTTGGAAGAAATTTATTCTTCCTCTCTAAAAGTGCCGAAGACATTGATCCTGAAGCTATGTTAGGTACATCAATTGGCGTACAAGGCATGTCACATTTTGCGATGCCCACTCTAAGAAGTTTAGGCCTTAATTTAACTTTGAATTTTTAATATTTAGTAATATGAAAAATAGAATTTTAATAATTTGTAGCAGTTTTTTATTGGCTACAACCCTGTCTTGTGAAAAGGACTTCAATGAAATTAACGAAAGACCTGATGCTCTTTCAACTGATGATGTAAGTGCGAAGTTTTTTGTGACTAATATTCAGCAGAAGCTTTTAAGACCCACAATGATTCCCCTTTGGTTTGGAGATGTAATACACCCCGATCAATTTTCTGGTCAAATAGCAAATGGATATTCAGGACATAGCCTCGGCCTAGATCCACACACTTGGAATGGTGATTTAGGATGGGTATACAACAGTTTTTATACAGATCTAGGTTGTTGGGACTGGCTTGCCGGTTATAATAGTGATTTAACTTCATACTTGAATAATGTCGGAGAAGGAGGTGCTTTAGAGGATGACATGTATTATGCCCTTGGACTGGTAATGAAAGGGTATTATTATCAACTATTTACAGAAGCCTTTGGAATGATACCTTTTACAGAAGCATCTGACCCTAACGTACAATTACCTCAGTACGACGATCAGCTTACAATCTATAAAGGTATAATAGCTGATCTTGACAAAGCCATTGAAATTATTGGTAGTAATACAGAAGCCGGAAGTGGATTTGGTACTCTCCGTGAAAATGATGTGATTTTTAATGGAAATATGCAAAACTGGAAACAAGCAGCAAATAGTTTAAAGTTGCGAATAGCACTTAGAGCTCATGGTGGTGTTGGAGAAGATTTTTCAGCAAAAGCTGCTTCTGAAGCAATTTCATCAGGTGTATTAGCTGATGTTGACGCTATGTTTGAAGGCTATGCTGATGAAAAAGACATCTGGGGAGGCTCTTCATCATACGGAGATGTTTGGCATAGTTTTTCTAATAGCCAATGGAAAACAACTGAGGCCATGATAAATATTTTGAAAAGCAGTGATGATCCAAGATTGTCTAAAATGGCTAAACCCAGTGTTGGTGGAATTATGAATATAGTTAAGCCAACTGAAGGAGAAGGTGTTGCTTTAATAGCTGATCATATTAATTTTGTCAAAAGCACTCTTGACAAATCTGGACTTGTTTTAGATTCAGATTACACCTGGACAGAAACAGCAGCTGATTTAACCATCACCATGCCAGAAAATACAAATTATGTAGGTTTGCCATCTAGATTAAGTCCTAAAATCAAAGGATACATGCCTGCTAAAATGTTCTCTGATCCTGCGGACATAATAACCCAGAAAACAAATCAAGGCCAGCCGTTATTCCCAACAGTTTTAATGACTTCTGCCGATTCACATTTTATGATTGCAGAGGCAATTGTGAAGGGACTTGCCTCTGGCGATGCTAATACTTACTATCAACTAGGTTTGGAAAAAGCGATGGCTATTTGGGAAACATCAACCTCAACTGAATTTTTAGCTTCATCTATGGGTTCGTTATCTGGGACTTCCGAGGAAAAGCTAGAGAAAATAGCAACGCAGCGTTGGTTAGCTAACTACACCAATGGTTACGAGGGGTGGGCTATAGTTAGAGATACTGGATATCCTACTTCAGCAGTTATAACTTCTGATAATAATGATATTATCAGTTTTGCTGGGGAAATGAATGGTAAACAGGCACAAAGGTTAAGATATGGCACAAGTACTTACAGTTCAAACGGAGCCAATGTAAATGCTGCTGTATCTGTGCAAGGTCCCGATAATATGGCAACTAAATTGTGGTTTGCTAAATAGTAGTAATTGTTTGTAAAAATGAAAAAGCCTGTATTGATTTACAGGCTTTTTTTATGGGCCCTAATCCATAAAAGTAAATAATCGGAATAAAGTTTTTTTGACTAAATTGGTTTGGAAAAATAATTTTAAATGCGCTTTTTACTTCTTAAGAAGATTGGTTGCTTATTAACCATAGCCTTGTTTGCCAGTGGATGCAAGAACCGCATTCCAGATGAAATGGTACAAGAAATTTCAAAGTTACCCGATAAGATTGATTTCAATTTCCATGTTAAGCCCATTTTGTCTGACAAATGTTTTGCTTGTCACGGGCCAGATGCAAGTAATCGAAAGGCAAACCTGAGGTTAGATTTCGACCAAAAACTCCTTGGTGACAATGACCTGCAATTCCTCACCTTTGAAGATGTAAAATCAGAAATACCCAATCGGTTATTATCTCAAGATCCCGAAATACATATGCCCCCTCCCGAATCTCATTTAAGCCTCTCCGATCAGGAAACTGCGATCCTTTTAAAATGGATGGATCAAGGAGGAGAATACAAGCCCCATTGGTCTTTTCTTTCTCCCCCAAAAATCAATGCTTCCCTCTCGCTAAAAGAGGATTGGATGGAGAACGAAATTGATTTTTTTGTAAAGAAAAAGCTGAAAGAGTATGAGATTACACCGTCCAAAAAAGCCGCGAAAGAAATTCTTATCAGACGATTGAATTTTAGTCTTACGGGACTTCCTCCCAGCCCTGAGGAAATAGACACTTTTTTGGCCGACAAATCTCCTGAAGCCTATGAAAAATTGATCGATCGACTGCTTCAGTCTCCACATTATGGTGAGCGGATGGCTGCCGAATGGATGGATGTGGCACGCTATGCCGACTCCGATGGCTATTTGGACGATAAGCACAGGGATTTTAGTCCATGGAGGGATTGGGTGATCGATGCCTTTAATCAAAACATAAGCTATGAAAAATTTGTCACCCATCAGTTGGCTGGCGATCTGGTTCCCGATGCGGATCAATCCAGTAAAATTGCTACTGCATTCAATCGCTTACACAAAAAAAATTCTGAAGCAGGGATTATTTTTGAAGAATTTCGATCTGAATATGTAGCGGATCGGACAATTACTTTTGGCAAGGCTTTTTTGGGAATGACTATGGAATGTGCCCGTTGTCACGATCACAAATACGACCCCATAAGTCAAAGGAATTTTTATGAAATCTCCAGTTTTTTTAATAGTACCAATGAGATAGGTCACGCTGGATACGGCCCAGGCCAAGTGGCAGGTCCCTCTCTACTTCTTACCAATGAGGAGCAGGATACTTTGATTGATTACATAAAAAATGATCTCAATACCCTTGAAAAAAGAATCTCCGATAACCTAAGTGATAATGAAGCGTCATTTGACAATTGGTATGGACAAAAATCAGCAGCAATCCAGTCTATCACAAATAACCTTAATAAGGGATTGGTGGCCTATTATCCCTTTGATACATTTATCCCCAAAACCGCTAATACTTTTTATAGTCCTAGTGGTATTCGTGGACAAAAATCGGCTACACTCTCCGAACCTTTAATAGGTGAAGGGTCAAAAAATAAAGGGTTTTTTATCGATGAGTTTACACAAATGAAACTCCCCAAAAAAGTGGGATGGTTTGATCAAACAGATCCCTTTACCCTTTCTTTTTCTGTTTTTGCCGATCATGAGGATCAGGAGGCCATCATCTTTGGTCATTGTGAACAAATTCGATTGGGTTTAAAAGGCTATTCTTTTTTTATTAATGACAACAAGTTAAAATTTATTATGGCCAGATCATGGCCTCAAAATGCAATTGAGGTAGAAACAACTGAGCCTATTGCAAACAATAACTGGAGTCAGATTACCATAACCTATGACGGCAAAGGAAGTGTTGGGGGGATTCAATTCTACGTCAATGGAAAAAAGGTTGGGGTAGTAAGAACGGGAGATGAGTTGTACAAATCTATTTTGTTTGAGCCCGATATTCATACTTATGGATTTGAGGGATTTAAGATCGGTTCCAGCCACAAGCTTAAGGCTTTTGAAAAGGGTGGATTTGATGAATTAAAAATTTATAATCGTGAATTGACTCATCTTGAGGTGGCTTACCAAAATAACGCAAATTATTTTACGACCTTTTCAAATGAAGATTTAAGGCTTGAAAAACAATTATTTAAAGATTATTTTTTTAAGAATATAGCGCCGTCGCAACGCTTATTGAACCGTGAGTACCGACAACTCAGAATCAAGTTAACGGAGTTGCTTGACCCTATTCCTGAATTGATGGTCATGGGAGATGCAAAACATTCCCGCCCTACCTATATTTTGAATAGAGGTGTTTATGACGATCTGGGGGAAGAGGTTTTTCCCAATACCCCAGAAGTTATTCTACATTATGATAAAGACCTGCCCAAAGACCGATTGGGATTATCTCAATGGTTGTTTGATACTGATAATCCCCTTACTGCAAGGGTTTTTGTGAACAGGGTTTGGCAAATGCATTTTGGCAAGGGTCTTGTAGCCTCTTCTGATGATTTTGGAAATCAAGGAGGGCTTCCCAGTCACCCTGAGCTACTGGACTGGTTGTCCAATTATTTTATGGATAACGATTGGGACATAAAAAAGCTCCACAAAAAAATTTTAAGTAGCGCCACTTTCCAGCAAGAATCTATTAAAAGAAATGAGTTGGAAGACTTGGATCCGGAAAACCTTCTTTTAGCAAGAGGTCCCAGCTATAGAATGTCGGCCGAAATGATACGTGATAATGCTCTTAAAGTCAGTGGGCTTTTGGTGCCAAAAATAGGAGGGAAAAGTGTGTATCCATATCAACCTGAAGGGCTTTGGGATTTGAGTGACAAATCTTGGCGATACAGATACGAACACGATACTGGTGAGGGATTGTACAGACGCAGTCTTTACACCTTTTGGAAAAGATCTGCTCCTCCTCCTTCTATGATGATTTTTGACACGCCCAACCGAGACATGTGTTCTGTTAAAAGAACGGTAACAAGTAGCCCCCTACAGTCATTAGTGATGTTAAATGATCCCCAGTTTGTGGAAGCAGCCCGCGTGATGGCAGAAAAATATTTGGTATCGGAAAATGACGATATTGATAAACAATTGAGTTCGATTTTCAAGAGGGTTATTGGAAGAACGATACAGTTAAAAGAGCTGGGAACCCTTAAAAGGTTTTATTGGGATGAAAAAGATAAATTTTCCAAAATGCCCAGTCAAGCGATTGCCTACCTCAAGACTGGTGAAAGGGTGATCGATGCAAAGGTAGATAAGATCGATATGGCTGCACTTGCCACGGTGATTAGCGGATTAATGAATACGGCAGAGGCCATTACCATAAACTGATGATTTGAAGAATGGATGATTTTTTGAGACATAAAAGAGAGGCGACCACTAGAAGGGATTTCTTAAAAAAGACATCGCTAGGCTTTGGTTCTATTGCTTTGTCTTCACTAATAACTCCAGGTTTTGCATCAGCCCAAAATGCTACTAATCAGCTGAGTCCACTGGGAGGGAGAGTTCCTCATTTTATGCCGAAGGCTAAGCGGGTGATTTATCTCTTTCAGAGTGGAGGGCCCTCCCAAATCGAGACTTTTGATTACAAGCCTGCCCTTTCAAAATGGCATGGTAAGGAGATTCCAGCCTCCCTAAAGGCGACCCAGAGAAATTCTGGTATGGTAGAGGGTCAGTCTTCTTACCCATTGGTAAAATCAATTTATGATTTTAAACAATACGGACAGTCGGGGGCATGGGTGAGTGAACTATTCCCCCATACCGCATCTATAGTCGATGAACTCTGTATTATTAAATCAATGCACACCGATGCTATCAACCACGAGCCTGCTGTAATGTTTGTTCAAACAGGTTCTCAACTTACGGGCAGACCCTCTATAGGATCATGGCTGAGTTATGGATTGGGAACTGATAATAAAAATTTACCTGATTTTATTGTGATGGTATCCAAATCTCATTCGGGAGCCCAACCGCTCAACTCTGCCTCTTGGAGTAATGGTTTTTTACCCTCACATCATCAAGGAGTTCAGTTGAGGTCTGGAAAAGAACCTGTCCTTTATCTCAACAACCCGCATGGGGTTAGTCACGGGGATCGAAAAAGGACGATAGATTACATCAATGAATTAAATCATTTACAATATGACAGTTACCAAGACCCCAATATTTTGTCGCAAATCAAGCAGTATGAAATGGCTTACAAAATGCAACAGTCCGTTCCCGATGCACTGAATGTAAAGGAGGAACCCCAGCACATTTATGATTTGTATGGAGAAGAGGCCAAAATCCCAGGTACCTTTGCCGCAAATTGTTTACAAGCCAGAAGATTGGCGGAAAGAGATGTTAAATTCATCCAATTGTATCATACTGGATGGGACCAGCATGGGAATCTGCCATCTCAAATCAAAAAACAGGCTTTGGATACAGATCAAGCGACGGCAGGTTTGATTCAAGATTTAAAGCAAAGAGGCTTGTTGGAGGATACTTTAGTCATTTGGGGAGGTGAGTTTGGAAGAACCAGTTTTTCACAGGGTCGACTGACGGCTAAAAATTATGGGAGAGATCATCATCCAGGTTGTTTCACGATGTGGATGGCTGGTGCTGGAGTAAAGAAAGGTTTTGTGTATGGCAAAACAGATGATTTTAGTTACAATGTAGTCGAAAACCCAGTGCATGTTCATGATTTTCAGGCTACACTTCTCCACCTTATGGGTCTCAATCACGAAAAGTTAACCTTCAAACATCAAGGAAGACGATACAGATTGACCGACGTACATGGTCATGTAGTAAACGATTTACTGCTTTAGATCCCATCGTAGGGTATCAATTTATTTCATAACGTAATGAATACAAGATTTGGATATTATAGATCAAGAGCAAAATAAAGCAGATCTGTTTTTAGCTTCAACTCTACTGACAATATTGAATTAAATCAGCGTATAAGTCAGTATAATCATCGGATAATTTCTGAAGGGTATAAGATTCGTGGTCGTTAAAATCATCCGAGTGATATTGATCGAATCTTATCAAATCACTACTAATTTTTGTATAAGAATGTTTTATCCAGCCTATTCCATCCTCATTGGAATCGAAATGTGTATTTGAATTATACTTTACAGTAAAGTTATTGGCTGAAAACTCAGATACAGACACTAAATAATTATCTCCATCTATGGAATGATTGACCTCGCCCTCCAACATTTGTGTAAGATTTGGTGTTGCTAAATCACAACTCTGTGTTTCATTATAATTGTCAATAGTAATGATATTCATAAATGTGGCACTTGATACAGAATTGATAATAAAATAGGTTTGCTCCGAAAGTTCGTCACTAATTCCGTCACTGTTAGATACTTCAATTTGATACCAAACAGAAAATTTGTTGTCATCACTAGTTAGAAAATTTCCTGATGTTGAAAATGATAAATCATCTACCGCAGCACTTAAGGCAGCATAATCGTCACTGCTTGGTAGTTGAGAAACAATATCTACTAATGATTCACCTCCATTGATAAGATAGTCGTTTGCAGATACCTTTGCTGAGGTATTTACAAGGGTAACATCAGTATCCCCTAGTTGTATTGTATTCGAAGTCGTTACAATTGAATTAGCTCCAATAGCTGTAGAATTATATATTTGAGTCCCAGAAACAGTATTTGCATTAGTTCCAATAAATGTGTTGTAATCAGAATTTACAGTATTTAGGTCATATCCAGCTCCATCTCCTAATGCTACATTATTTGAACTAATTGAATTATACAGTGAAGCATCACCTATTGAAACATTTGAAGAGCCTGAAACATTATTTCTAAGGGCAATACTTCCAAGAGCTACGTTGTAACTACCGTCTTCATTAGAATTCAATGTTCCATCACCCAAAGCAACATTTCGATCACCCGAAACATTATGATATAGACTTAAATATCCAACTGCAGTATTAACTGTTCCAGATACATTTTTAGAAAGTGATTCGTTTCCTATAGCGGTATTTCTTGAGGCAAGATTATTCTGCAAAGTATTGTTACCAACAGACAGATTATTATCTCCTGTTATGTTACTCAATTGGCTCCAAGTACCAATCCCAATGTTATTTTTACCCGTTGAATTATTACCTATTGCAAGACTTCCTATGGCAATATTATTAGTTCCTGTTGTATTACCAGATAATGAATTTCCTATAGCTATATTATCATATCCAGTAGTGTTTATTCTTAGAGCGCTATTTCCAATAGCTACATTTGTGGTTCCAATTGTGTTGAAACTTAAAGTTTGACTTCCCAATGCAATATTTCCATCACCAGTTGTATTAGAATACATTGCACTTTCTCCAATAGCTATGTTAGCTGAACCTGTTGAATTTTCGCGAAGTGAACTCCTCCCTATTGCAATATTATACGAACCAGTGTTAGATGATATGTTTGATGAGCTATACATAGCCTCGTTTCCTATTGCAATATTGTCCCCATAACCATTATTTCCGTAGAGTGCATTGTGACCTATGCCTATTGAAACAGAACCATCTGAATTTTTATATAAAGATCTGGTTCCAATTGCTATATTTAGAGTACCACTAACATTATTAGCTAATGATCCTGTTCCGACCCCAATGTTATTATCAGATAGATTATTATACAATGCTACATCTCCTATAGCCACGTTGTTATTTCCATTATTTAATATATATAGTGAAGAATCTCCGATTGCAACATTTCCTGTACCTGAGGTAATATTAGTAAGAGAGGCATACCCTATACCCACATTATATTTGGCATTTGAACTTTCATTATCTAAAGCAGTAATACCTAATGCTATGTTTCTTTCTCCCTGTAAACTTGTAGTAGTTCCAATTGCTAAATTATTGGATTCATCGACAAAAGTCAAACTTGAAATACCAGAACTTTTTGCATACTCAGCAATAGGAACGCTTGTAATCTGCTTAGTCCCCATATCCTGATATCCACTTCCTGTATCTAACTCTTCTTTCATAAATACACTTTGTGACCAATCAATACTTGAGAATGTACCATTTACAACTGTACCTCCACCAACAGATAAGTTTACCACTCCATCAGCAGGGGTTGTAATATCGTGTTCCTCAACAAATACAGGAGCAGTAGTAGCGGACTGATACATTAGCGAGAACTTAAACTTAACCTGATTATTGGTTATAGCATTTCCATCGCTGTCCTTTAGGATGGCTTGGTAGTTGAATTGTGCATTAATTCCAACATAAATAAGCAAGAATAGAAGTAATTTTTTAATTATATAAATATAAGTAAATAAAATATTTTTATTGTAAAGATGTCGATTCACAGAGAACTTATTAATCCTAGCCCATGCGGAGGATCAGCGGCTTGTACAACTTTCTTTTTAAAAATCAAAAATCTATATATTGCACTAACTATTGAGGCATCGTAATTGATCCTAATGGTTATTATTGTTTAACAAGATTTGTGTACAAGAGCGGAAAAAGAAAAAGGGACTACATTGATGCAATCCCTTTATTTACCAGTTGGCCTACTAGGGCTCGAACCTAGACTCTTCTGAACCAAAATCAGACGTGTTGCCAGTTACACCATAGGCCATTAAAATGTTTTGCAAATTTATATTAAACTTTTTTGTTGCCCAACTATTCGTTTCAAAAATCTCTTAAACTAAATTAAAGGCTAAAAGCCTTATTTTTTTATATAATTCATACATTCGTGAAACAAAAATTGTCCATGTCCATCAACACTTTTCAATTGTGGAACCGTAGTTTTGGTTGGGGCGTATTCACTATTGCCCTTTTGACCTACGTTCTAACCGTCGAACCTACCGCCAGTTTCTGGGATGCAGGAGAGTATATTGCTACTGCTGCCAAACTTCAAGTGGGTCACCCTCCTGGCGCCCCCCTTTTCCAAATGATAGGAGCATTTTTTGCTTTATTTGCCACTTCCCCCGAAAACATCGCCCTTATGGTCAATCATATGTCTGTTTTCTCCAGTGCTTTCACCATACTGTTCTTATTTTGGACATTGACCCTTTTAATGAAAAAATTACCTGCTTTCGAATCCTTGGAAAATAACCGAGATCGTTTGACCTTTTTTGGTAGTGCCGCAGTTGGTGCTTTGGCTTTTTGTTTTTCAGACAGTTTTTGGTTCAATGCCGTTGAGGCTGAGGTCTATGCGATGGCTACTTTTATCCTCTCTTTGCTTTTTTGGCTGGGATTACGATGGGAGCAAGACATGAATACAGCCCGAGGAGACCGTTGGTTACTTTTGATTTCGTTTATCATTGGCCTGTCTTTTGGGGTCCATTTTATGGGACTTTTGACGATTCCTGCTATAGGGATGATCTATTATTTCAAGAATACTCAAAAAGTAACCTTTAAAAGTTTTATTTGGGCCAACCTGATTTCTGTTGCCATACTCCTCTTCATATTTAAATTATTATTACCTACAACCTTGGCATTTTTTGGAAACGCAGAGGTTTTCTTTGTAAATAAAATGGGGCTCCCCTTTAATAGTGGTACGCTGATTGCAGGTTTGAGTTTCGCCCTGTTTTTTTATTACTCTTTGCGCTACACCCAGCGTCAAAAATGGATCAATGTCAATACTGGTATTTTGTGTGTTCTTTTTGTTTTGGTGGGTTTTTCTTCATGGCTAATGATCCCTATTCGCGCCAACGCCAATACCGTGATCAATGAAAATTCCCCAGCCGATGCCCGCGCGCTTTTGGCCTATTACAACCTAGAGCAGTATCCCGAAACCCATTTGTTCTATGGTCCCTTGTTTTCTGATATCTATGTCGGTCAGGATCAGACCGAACCTTATGTTGACGATAAACCCAAATACGAAAGAGATTATAAAACGGGAAAATATATCATTGTCAATCATTGGGAGAGAGCAAAAATTAATTCTAATAGCGAGCACAGAGGTTTTTTACCCCGACTATGGAGTTCGGAACACGCTGGAAATTACATGAATTTTACAGGGGCACTGGCTTTTTCTATTGCCCCAGAATACGAAAGCAATGAAATGTTACGGAGTCGTGTAAATGAATTCAGAGAGGACATTCGTGATGGAGTGGTTACAGGTGACGATTATCATAAATTCTTCAGATCGCTTTCTCCTTATCTAGTAATTGAAAAACCCAGTTTTTGGAGTTCTTTACAATTCTTATTTCAGTACCAAATTGGCTATATGTACTGGCGGTATTTTATGTGGAACTTTACTGGAAGACAAAACGATATTGCAGGGACTTATGATATCCTAAAGGGCAATTGGATCAGTGGAATTCCTTTTATAGACAATATGCGGTTGGGCAATCAGTCTAAAATTTCAGAAGATGCCAAAAACAATAAGGCCCGAAACACCTATTTTTTCCTTCCTTTTTTGTTGGGACTGATGGGGCTCATTTTTGTATATCAGCAAGATTCCAAGCGTTTTTGGGTGTTGTTGCTTTTCTTTTTGTTTACGGGGTTGGCTTTAAAGATTTATCTTAACGAACGCCCTTTTGAACCTCGCGAGAGGGACTATGCACTGGTAGGTTCCTTCTATGTTTTTTCTCTCTGGATTGGATTGGGGGCCTTTTATCTGGCCAATCAAGCTAAGGCTTGGATCAAATCAAAAGGAATTGCTCCACTTGTGGTAGCCCTTTGTTTTATGGCTGTTCCTTTGTTGATGGCTTTTCAGAATTGGGACGATCATGACCGTTCAGGTCGCTATACTGCTCAGTCTATGGCCAAATCATACCTTCAGTCCATACAAAAGGATGTAGGAGCTATGATTTTTACGATTGGAGACAACGATACTTTTGCCCTGTGGTATGCTCAAGAAATCGAAGGTTACCGCACCGACGTAAAAACAATTAATACCTCTCTACTTGCAACGGACTGGTACATCGATCAGCTGAAAAGAAAAACGTATGAGAGCGATGCCATCCCCTCTCAAATGACCCATGCCCGATATGCCTATGGTAACAGGGATTATATTAAACACGAGTCCTTGTTGGACTCTGTTCGTTGGGACATTAAAGACTTTATGAATTGGGTGTCGAGCGATCACCCCAGAACGAAATACAAGAGCTTGCTCCAACAGGCGGGAGAAAATCCCGATCGTTTGCCCAAAAACACACAGGAGATGGTTTTTTACCCTACCAACAAAATAAGGGTGAATGTCAATAAAGAAAATGTACTCAAAAGCGGTGTGGTCAAACCAGAGGATGAGGCATTGATCGTTTCCCATATTGATATTGATTTACCTGAAGGAGGGATGACCAAAAATCAAGTCATGATGTTGGATATTCTGGCCAATAATGATTGGGAACGACCAATTTATTTTACAGGGGGAAGCTATGCGGAGTCAGAGTATATCTGGATGAAGGAATACTTACAATTGGAAGGCTTGGTGTATAAATTGGTTCCCATCAAAACTCCGCTAAACAGTAATAATCCTTATATCATGGGTCGATTGGATTCTGATTTGATGTATGATATTGTGATGAATTGGAGTTGGGGAAATTCTGAAAGTCCCGATATCTACCACGATGTGGAAACTCGAAAAAATAGTATTTCTTTTAGGAGTAATATGGTGCGATTGGCCGATCAATTAATCGATGAAGGCAAAAAAGAACAAGCCAAAGACATCCTTGATTTGGCGTTGGAAAAAATGCCTATGGATTATTTTGGATATTATAGTCTTTTGGTTCCTTTTGTTGATGCCTACTATCGTTTGGATGCATGGCAATCGGCTCAAAAACTCGCCACAAAAGTAGCGTTTAAATACAGGGATGAATTGGAATATTTTAAATCCCTTAGCCAAAACGAACAATTCATGATGGGGGAGGAGATCATTACTCAAGTAGAACGCTACAGAACTTTGGTAGAGGCTATTTTAGTCAATGAAGACCGGGATCTTTTGACAACGGAGTTGGATTATTTTACATCTTCTGTTCTGCCTTTTAAAAACCTCTATGGCGATTATGACTATTACACCTCGCTCAATGATTTTGTAGAGGGATATTATCTATCAGACCAGCCCGAAAAAGCAGAAGAATTGGTCGATTCTATTGTATCACAATACGAAGAGCGTTTTGAGATGATTGCCAAATTTTCAAAAAGTAATAAAAAGGTATTTTTTGAAAGAATTAAAGGAGAAGTTTTGGATTTCCAAGAATTGATTTATCGGGTTGAATTGATTGGAGCATCTGATTTTGCTAAAAAATTGCAATCACGTTTCGATAAATCGATGGAACAATTTGAGTTAGAAGAAGCCTTTGGAAATTAGTTTAGGTGATCTTGCATAAGACTGATCAGGGTATTGGCATCTTGTTCCCCGCTTTGTCTCCAAACCATTTCTCCTAGTTTATAAATCATTAAAGTAGGAAGTACTTTTACCCGAAGTGCGTCGGAGAGTTTGAGGTTTTTCTCCGAATCAATTTTGATTACCTTTCCTTTGTCGCCCATAGCAGCTGCAACATCCTTTAGTACAGGATGCATAGAAGAAGAAACCTGATCCTCTGCATTGTAAAAAACCAAAAGCAGCGGTAATTTGTCATCAATGAGTTCACCAAATTTTGACATTTCTCAATAATTTCAGGGGTTCACCTACGCAAATGTAGTTTATTTTGCGATTAAACCAATAAATTCTTCTTTTTGAGGGTAATTACTGTGATCTCTGGCCAAATACCTACTCGACCCGGATAGGCCAAATAACCAAAACCTCGGTTGACATTCAGCTTCTGTTCCTTTTCTTCATAGATGCCTGCCCATTGTTTGTATTGCCATTGGATAGGACTCCACTTGATCCAGCCTGGAATTTCTATCCCAAATTGAAAACCATGGGTATGTCCACTTAATGTAAGATGAAAAGGATTTGAATGTGGAAGTACTTCAGCTTCCCAGTGGGAAGGATCATGACTGAGGAGGATTTTGAAATCCTCCGATTGGATTTTAGAAATGGATTTTTCCAAGTCACCTGCTTTTTTAAATCTCCCTGCCCCCCAATTTTCAACACCTACCAAGGCAAGTTTTTCTCCATTTTTTTCAATATATCGACTTTCATTCAGTAACAGATCGAACCCCATATGCTTGTGGATTTGATACATTTCCTCAAGGTTTTTTTGTTTTTCAGCTTCGCTTTCCCAATCGCTGTAGTCACCGTAATCGTGATTACCCAGCACAGAAAACTTGCCATATGGGGCCTCGATTTTAGAGATTATATCAACCCAAGGCTGGGCTTCCGAAGCTTTGTTGTTAACCATATCTCCCGTAAAAAGCAGTAGGTCGGATTTTTGTTGGCTGATCAAGTCCATACCGTAGGCTACCTTTTCAAAATTGTCGAAACTCCCACAATGCAAATCTGAAATTTGAGTGATTTGGAAACCGTCAAAACTGTCAGGCAAGGAGTCGTATTCCAAGGTGTATTTTAATACCCTATAGTTGTATCTCCCCTTATACATCCCGTAGAGGAGGGAGGTAAGAGGAACGGTTCCCATGGCCAGCGCTATTTGGGCAATAAATTTTCTTCGATCAGGAAACTGTAGTTTAGGCTCGTTGGCGAAATAGTGGTAAAGACTCATGATCACTCTACCGATATCCTCAAAAAAGAGCACCAGTATCATGACGAGTTGTCCACTGATCAAAGCAATGAATAAGCCAATGGTGTAGGCAATGAATGGAGTCCAACCCACCGCTCGATCATAAGTTATGGTTTGCCATATAATACTGCCCAAAACCAGCCCTACTGTCAATCCGTAAATGGTCCACCATACTTTGTTTTGTGTAACGGTTTTGATGGCTTGAAAGGAATACCATTGTACAATGATTAAAAAAACAACAAAAGGAATCCAGCGCATCAATTAATTTTTATCCAAAGGTATAAACTGAAAATGGATTAGTCTTGGGAAAAATTATTTAAAGCCTATTTTTTCTGCCAGTAATTTGGCTTTCCCATCGGTCAAACTGGCGACAAAACAAGTCGCGTTTAGCAAGGTTTGATATAGGTTTTCGGCAGGTAGGTCCTCATGATCTGGAATCAATTGCAATAGCAATTCGTCATAGCTGTTGGCCTTTTTGAAAAAAGCATTGGAAGCGGCTAAAACAAAAGCATCCAATAGAGCTGTGATTACCTTGTAGCCAACAATTTCTTTTTGAACCACTTCTCTTGAACAATAGATTTTCTGTACACTCAGGTTGATGATGTCCGTAATTTGAGCTTTGAACTGACTTTTTTCGAGTAAGGCATTCCCAAAATTTCCATGGAGAATATCGTTTTCATTTTCGGTAAAAATTCTAACGGCATCCTTAATGAGACTGTTAATAGCTAAAGCCCTTAGGTAGCCCAGTCGTTGGGTACGGTGTTTTAATTTAGAGTATTTAAGCGTATCCATATCTTCTCTGACCAGATTGATTAGGTACTCTAGCGCATACTCTTCTTCAATCCACCCGAGGTGGATCCCATCTTCAAAATCGATGATGGTGTAGCAAATATCGTCGGCTGCCTCAACCAAATAGGCGAGTGGATGGCGGTGAACTGTTTTTGGATCGGCCAATCCTAAATCTTGGGCAAGGACATTAAAGAAAGGTTCTTGTGCCTGAAAAAAACCGTATTTTTTGTGAGCAACATGGGAGGTAGGACGGTGAGGAAGACTGGCTTTGGGGTATTTGATAAAGGCACCTAGGGTGGCATAACTGAGCCTCAAGCCTCCAGGGGTACCCGCTTTACTTTCGGTTAAGATTTTGAATCCGTTAGCATTGCCCTCAAAGGTGCATAAATCTTGGTATTCTTTATCCGTCAGTTGTGATTTGAAATTTTTGCCATTACCTTCTTTAAAGAAGTGACCAATGGCTTTTTCACCACTATGACCAAAGGGAGGGTTGCCGATATCGTGAGAAAGCGCAGCCGCAGCAACAATAGCGCCAAAGTCGTTGATTTTATAACCCAAATCTTCTGACAAATAAGGGTATTTTTCAAGAATATTCTTACCAGCCATTCTACCCAAACTCCTGCCCACCACAGAAACCTCCAAACTGTGAGTAAGCCGAGTGTGAACAAAATCCGTTTTTGAAAAGGGAATGACCTGAGTTTTGTCTTGTAAACTTCTAAAGGCACTCGAAAAAACAATGCGATCATAATCTACTTCAAATCCCAGACGGGTATCGTTTTGTGCCAATCTTGGGCGGTCTTTGTTGTCTCCAAACCTCTTGAGCTTCAGTAGATTATCCCAGTTCATACTTTTTAAACATTACCGAATTGTTAACCCTAAAATTTTTAAATAACATTAAATTAAAATTGTCACA
>Ga0209716_1001279_pt1 | contig 19533 bp, 25 predicted proteins | sample COGITO_mtgs_1205_FD_184811 | JGI IMG/M metagenome (GOLD analysis project Ga0209716, IMG submission 184811) | Pelagic marine microbial communities from North Sea - COGITO_mtgs_120531 (SPAdes) (version 2) | ecosystem: Environmental > Aquatic > Marine > Epipelagic ...
CAAGCGATGTCATGTCAATGGTGCTGGACATTGCGTCGAGTTCGGCACTCAGGTCACGGCGCTCTTGAACGAGCAGCAGTTCGTCGAGGGGGCTCGCAGCTGCGAGTTCGACCTCAAGCTTCTGAAGACGCGCGGCGATCGTGTCGGGGGTGCGCTTCCGACCCCGCTTGGGCTTTGTTGCACGGAGTCCTTCGAGGTATTCGCGCACAATGCGGCCCTCGGCGCGGCCCTTTGCGAGGGCTGCTTTGTGTTCGTCGCTCATCGGCGATTTTGGGCTATTTCCGTCTTCCATTTTGACACTATAGATCTCATTGTAAGGAATCTGATGAATTCTGCAATAGGTTTTCCGGTCTTGTTCGAACTTTCGCCCCATGGCACCGATGTCTTTGTCGGCACGGGCCCGCAGTATCCGTGGGGCGGTCTCTATGGTGGGCAGATCGTGGCGCAAGCACTGCATGCTGCATCTTTGTCGGTGGATTTGGACTTTGAACCGCACTCGATCCGCGCGTATTTCATTCGAAAGGGCGACGCGAGCGAGCCGGTTCGCTACGAAGTCGATCGCATTCGCAATGGTCGCACGTTTGCGACTCGCCGTGTGGTTGCGCGCCAAGCAATCGGTGCAATTCTCAATGCGGAGAGTTCGTTCCAGCGACCCGAGCTGGCAGCAGTCGTGCAGACCATTGCCATGCCCGATGTTCCCGAGGCTGATCGATTGGAGCAGACGTCGTGGACTGACGCATTCGACCGCGCATCGGTCCCGGCGGGCGAGGTGCGTGATCGTGTCGCTGGCCGAGTTGGCACCGGTCGTGCGGTGGCATGGATGAAGGTCAATGAGGACCTCGGCGATCCTGGTGATCCGGCGGCACAGCTCCTGCATCGTTCCTGGCTCGCGTACCTCTCGGACGACCTCCCGACCGACGCTGTCATACGCGCCCACCCGGTCGCAGCCGACGCGGAGGAGGATCGGTTCTTCGGTGCCAGTCTCGACCACACGATTTGGTTCCATCGCACGCTGCGCGTCGACCGCTGGCATCTGTATGACTTCTCCTGTCACCACTTCGTCGGCGGGCGCGGCCTATCGATTGGCCACGTTTTCGCCGCTGACGGGCTACACATCGCGACCGTGGCGCAAGAGGTACTGGTCCGCGATCGCCAGGCGCGCTGACGGCCTGTCCGGATACGAGAGCCGTTGCCGCGGCGTCGTCGGATAGTTTCCTCGCTTGATGAGCACTGCCGAATTGCCCGAGCTGTCGCCCACCCTTGATCGTCTGCGCAGCCATGTGCTCGAACACTCCGTCAAGACGGGCACGTTTACGCTGAAGTCGGGCGCCACCAGTTCGTGGTTCCTCGACACCAAGCAGACGGCCTGCCGAGCCGATGGCATCATTGCCGTGACCGACGCAGTGGTCGAGGTATTCGGTGATGTTCTGGATGGCATCGACGCGATTGGCGGCTTGACGATGGGCGGCGACCCGGTGGCCTATGGGGTGCAGGCCGTCGCTGCGACTCGTAGCCAGTCATTGCGGAGCTTCAGTGTTCGCAAAGAGCCCAAGGCCGGCGGGATCACTGGACGGATCGCCGGTGCGTTGCTGCCTGGGGATCGAGTCCTGGTCACCGAGGACACCACGACACGCGGTACGTCGCTGATCGAAGCCGCTGAGCAGATTGAGGCCTATGGCGCCTACCCGGTGTTCATGACGGTGATCGTCGATCGTGGTGGCACGTGTGCGGCAATGGCAGCGGCCAAAGGGATTGATTACCGCCCGCTCCTGACCGCGCCTGATCTTGGTTTTGGTTTCGGCACCTGAAAACAGGCTGTCGCTTCGGGCCGGTCAGGGCTGCAGCACGCCGGGGTTGAGCATGCCCGCCGGGTCGAGGGCGGCGCGGATCGCGGCCTGCGCGGCGAGTTCTGCGGGATTCCGAATGAGGTGCAGCCACGGGGCCTTTGCCACACCGATGCCGTGCTCTGCTGAGATGGTTCCACCGAGTGATGCAACTGCCTTCAGCACCGTGTCGGCGATGCGCTCGGGGTGTGAGGCGCCGATGTGATTGAGGTGCAGGTTGGCCTCGGCGAGATGTCCGAAGGGAATCAACCGGCAACCGTCAGCGTCAGCAGCATCCTGGGCAACCTCGATCAGCTGAGCCAAGGCGTCGAGGGGCACGGCGACGTCAAGCTTGAATGTGGGCACGCCCGCCTCGGTGGAGGCCGCTGCGATTGCCTCGGTGATGCGATCGCGAAAAGCGACGAGCCGCTCGCGCTGCACCGCATCGGTCGTCACTGCCGAGTCAATGATCCCATCGGCCTGGGAAAGCACATCAAGGAGCTGTTCGGACGGGTCGCCATGGTCAGCACAGTCGATTATCACGTACAGGACCGCCTCGGGCGATGATACCGGTGGCTGCCGGCCAAGGTGTTCGCTGACGAGCCTCATGGCAGCGGGCGCGATCACTTCAACGGCGTCAAGCGATGTCAGCGATTGGCGGAGCGTGGCCAGGAGTCGTGTTCCTGCTGCGACCGACTCGACGGCCACCAACGCGGTGGTCGTGTGTTGAAACCATGGCACGAGGCGAAGTCGAGCGGCAGTGATGACGGCGAGGGTGCCCTCAGACCCGGCGAGCAGGGACGGCCAGTGCAGCCCGGCGGTTTCCTTCGGCAGTCCGCCAAGTGACCCGACGATTGCCCCTTCGGCGGTGACTGCTTCGATGCCAACGACCTGCTGGCGCATGGTGCCGAATCGCAGCACCCGAGATCCGCCGGCGTTGGTGGCAATTGCCCCTCCGATGGTTGCGGTGTCGCGTGCTGCGAAGTCCACTGGTGTATCGAGGCCGGCGTGACGAGCCTGCTCACGCCACGTTGTGAAAGTGACTCCTGCTTCGACAGTTACTTGCATCGCAGCAGTGTCGACGGCGCCGAGACGGGTGAGTCGGATGAGCGACAGCACGATGGCAGCACGCGCCCCAGATGCTGCCGGGCGCGGGACGCTGCCACCGACGAGCCCGGTGTTCCCCGCTTGGGGCACGACGGCCACATCATGTTGAGCACAGATCCGAATGACCGCGGCGACCTCTTCGACGGAGTCGGGCCGCACGACAGCGCGGCACGGGCCCTGGTATCGCCCGGTCCAGTCGACCTCGTATCCGGCGCGCACATCGTCATCGACGAGCACATGGGCCGCACCAACCGCAACGGTCAGTTCCTCGATCATGTCAATTGGGGCCGCGGACTGCACAGACACACCCTGCCACGCACGGCGGTGTCAGTCGGCAGCGATCGTTCTGGGACCTTTGCCCTGGGTGTTCCCGGATGGAACGTTCTACCATCGACATGTTCGCTGGATTGACGGACACCTTCGAGGGGGAGTGGACATGGAACAGTGTGATTGCCGTGATTGCCGTGATCGCCGTGATTGCGGTGATTGGGCTGGTTGACTCATCCAGATGAGTTCTGCGACCGAGACATGGAAGGGCCTTTCGCTGCCGTGGCAGGTGGCGTTCGAGGAGGCGTGGGCATCGTTTCGTGCGGGCAACTTCGGGGTCGGCGCGGTCGTAACCGATCCGGCGGCGGAGAACGCCATTGTCACCGTCGGCCGAAATCGGGTGATGCAGACCCAGCGTGCGCCGCGCACGCTGTCGGGGAACATGACGGCACATGCCGAGATGAACGCGTTCGCCGAACTCGACACCTTCGACGCCGAGGGACTGCATCTGTACACCACGCTCGAGCCGTGCCTGATGTGTGCCGCTGCCGCAATGCAGCTCAAGGTCGCCCACGTGCACTACGCGGGTGTTGACGAGTTCTACGCGGGAATGAGCGACGTGTGGGCGTCAGCCCCGGTCACTGCTGCGCGCACACCGGGCTCGACCATGCCGTTCGATGGTCCGCTCGCCGCCTTCGCCCGGTTGTTGCCAATGGCCTTCACGCTCGATCAGTTTCCGGGCCGGTCGGCGGAACAACTCGCGCGGTCCGAACACCCCGGTCTCGCCAAGCTGATCGATCGCCTTCGAGAAGACACTGTGTGGGCCGAGATCCGCCAGGCCGGCACGTGCCACCGGGCGCTCGGGCACCTCTGGGACGACCTGGCCGCCATCGCCTGAGTCGCTGGCGCCGCGGTCACTGATCGGTCACTTCCCAGGGTGGCGTCCAGTCGCCGTCCATGTGAAATGAGAGACCGGTGTCGTCTTCGAGGCGCTTGGCCACGTGGAGTTCGCCGACATCGCCTCCGTATCGGTTGCCGGCATCCTGGAACGCGGCGCGCGCCGCGTCGGTGAGCAACAGCGGTGCGTCGACGTCGGCCTGCAGTTCGTGGAGGAGGCCGAGGTCCTTGAGGCAAAGATCGACGCTGAACGATGGGTCGTAGTGACCAGCGAAGATCGATGGCCCGTCGTGGCGTGCCACGAAGCTGTCACCCACCGACTCGATGATGGCGCGGTACAGCGTCGACAGTTCGACGCCGTGGGACATGCCGAGGGCGAACCCTTCGCCCAGGGCTGCTGCGGCGACGAACCAGAGTTGGTTGGTGACGAGCTTGACGACATTGCCGGTGCCGAGTGCTCCGCACGCAATGACGGTGCCGAGTTCTTCGATGATCGCGGTAGCGCGAGCCACGGGTGCCTCGGCGCCGCCGATGAAGAGCGTCAGTCGGCCGTTGCGGGCGCCGTCGACGGCTCCGGTGACGGGCGAGTCGACCACGTCGACGCCCGGTGGGGCCTCAGCGGCGAGGCGTGCAACGAGCTCCTTGCGGTTGGTGGTCAGATCGACCCACAGTGATCCGGCGCGCAGCGCGGCGAGCGCGCCTGCCGTGACCATGACGGCTTCGACATGGTCGGGCCGCGGCAGCGAGGTGAGCAGGACGTCGGCACGTGCGGCGCAGTCGGCGGCTGACTCGGCTGGTCGGGCACCGTGCGCTGCAGCGTGGGCGACCTTGGCGTCGTCGAGATCGAAGGCGATCACCTGGTGTCCGGCGGCGAGAAGGCGTTCGCACATCGGCCCGCCCATGTTGCCGAGGCCAATGAATCCAATGATGTCGCCGTTGCTCATGTGGTTCCCGTCGATCTGTGTCTCGAACCGCTGGTGCCAGCGGTTCGCTCCCGCTGAGCTTCCCGGTCGTGACGGCGCATGTCAATCCCCGGCATCGGGGCAACGTTGAGGCGTGCGGTGGCGAATGGTCGTGTCAACGGCGGGTCGGAATCGAAGTTGAGGGCCTGGGTTTGCTTGACTGTGGAAATGCGTGAATCGATCGAACTGTCTCAATCCGTCCGTCTTGAACGTGACGGCGACGTTGCCCTGGTGATCGTCAACAACCCGCCGGTGAACGCACTCAGCTGGCACGTCCGTCAGGGCCTGTTCGACGGCATGACACAGGCTGTTGAATCAGGTGCGAAGTCGATCGTCGTGATCTGCGACGGACGGACGTTCATTGCGGGCGCGGACATCAGCGAGTTCGGGGGCAACGTGCCCAAGGCGGCCGGTTTGCAAGAGGTGCAGGCGGCGATGGAAGATGCTCCCGTCCCGGTGATTGCAGCCATTCATGGCACCGCCCTCGGTGGCGGCCTCGAGGTGGCACTGTGCGCGCACTACCGCGTCAGCGTCGCGTCGGCGAAGTTCGGTCTGCCCGAAGTCAACCTGGGTCTGCTGCCGGGTGCCGGCGGCACGCAGCGTCTGCCCCGTCTCGTCGGTGTGCCAAAGGCACTCGAAATGATGACTACTGGTCGGCACGTCAGCAGCGCCGAGGCGCAAGCGGGCGGCCTCGTCGATGAAGTCATCGCCGGTAACGGGCTCGACGAGCTGCGCGCCGCCGCCGTTCCGTTCGCAAACAAGGCCGTTGCTGAGAACCTTCCGCTCGTCCGCGTTCGCGACCGTGACGACAAGGTCGCCGAGGCCAAGGGCAACGACCAGCTCTTCGCCGACTTCCGCAAGAGCATCGCCCGCAAGACCCGCGGCTTCCTCGCCCCCGAGTACAACATTCAGTGCATCGAGGCCGCTGCCAACCTGCCGTTCGGCGAGGGCCTCAAGGTCGAAGGCAAGCTGTTCATGGAACTGATGACCGGCCCGCAGTCAGGTGCGCAGCGCTACTACTTCTTCGCCGAACGTGCGGCGAACAAGATCCCCGACATCGCGAAGGACACACCGCTGATCGACGTGCAGAAGGTTGGCATCCTGGGCGCCGGCACGATGGGTGGCGGCATCGCGATGAACTTCGTCAACGTCGGCATTCCAGTCACCATTGTCGAGCGCGATCAAGCATCGCTCGACAAGGGCCTCGGCGTTGTCCGCAAGAACTACGAGCGCTCGCGTTCGACCACTGCCGAGCAGGTCGAGGAGCGGATGGCACTGATCACCGGCTCGACGTCCAAGCAAGATTTCGCCGACTGCGACATGGTCATCGAAGCTGTCTTCGAGGACATGGAGCTGAAGAAGTCGATCTTCAAGGAGCTCGACGAGATCTGCAAGCCGGGCGCACTGCTCGCGTCGAACACCTCCGCGCTCGACGTCAACGAGATTGCTTCGGTGACCAGCCGTCCCGAGAGCGTGATCGGCATGCACTTCTTCAGTCCAGCCAACGTGATGAAGCTGCTCGAGAACGTCCGCGGTGACAAGTCCTCTGACTCGGTCGTGGCAACCACGATGGCGATCGGCAAGAAGATCAAGAAGGTCTCGGTCATGGTCGGGGTGTGCCCGGGTTTCGTCGGCAACCGGATGCTGTTCATGCGCGGCGCTGAAGCCGAGCGGATGCTGATGGAAGGTGCGACGCCAGCCCAGATCGACAGCGTGCTCTACGACTTCGGTTTCCCGATGGGCCCGTTCTCGATGAGCGACCTCGCTGGCCTCGACATTGGCTGGAAGGAAGAGAAGTCGTCGTCGTCGACGATCCGCGAGATCCTGTGCGAGAACGGTCGTCGAGGCCAGAAGAACGGCCGCGGCTACTACACCTACGACCCCGACACTCGTGCGGCCACCCCTGACCCCGAAGTCGAGCAACTGATCAAGGACTTCGCTGTTTCGAAGGGCCATGAGCAGCGTGAGGTCACCGATCAGGAGATCCTCGAACGCCTGCTCTACCCGATGGTCAACGAGGGCGCGAAGATTCTCGAGGAGAAGATCGCGATCCGCGGCAGCGACATCGATGTGGTGTGGGTCAACGGTTACGGCTGGCCGGTCTACCGCGGTGGCCCGATGCACTGGGCCGACTCGATCGGTCTTGCCGAGATCGTGTCGAAGATTGAGAGCTACAGCGAGTCACTCGGTGGCAAGCACTGGGATCTCAGCCCGCTCCTCAAGTCCCTCGCCGAATCAGGCGGCCAGCTCCAAACCCACGCCAGCTGACGAGCTACAGCACACTTGACGCCAGACCCCGAGTGTGCTGCGATCAGTCAGCCAGACTAGGGCGCGGGCAGCCCTCGGTGAGCGCGGTGATGTGGCGCGCGACTTCAAGCGTGGTGCGGTCGTGGAGAAACGGGCCGACGATCTGCACGCCAATCGGTAACCCGTCGCGGTCCACTCCGATGGGGACGACTGTGGCCGGCAGATAGCCGACCCCGGCGGGAGCGATCCACGCGAACAAGTCGAGATACGACTTCTCGACGCCACCGATCTCAACGGTGCGCTCCCACTGCGGGCTGTGGTCGTGGGCGATCGCCGCGCGGGGATGCACGGGCATGAGCAGTGCGTCGAAGCCCGGCTCGTCGTCGGTGCCGCTGAAGAAGCCAGCCCACTTTGCGCGGAGCTGGAGTTGGCGTTCGTGCGCGGAGAGCCAGTTGCGGTGTCGCGTGGCAGTGCCGCGCTTGACCCGACCCATCGCTGTGTCGCTCGTGTCGGTGGCCATGTGCTCGATCTTGTCTCGACTGTGCCCGCCGGCCAATGCGGCGAACAGCAGGGCATCGAACACGCCATGGGCGTACTCCAGCGTGAAGGCAGGCCGTGCCGCGCGGTCGACCGACGCGCCGGCATCGGCGAGCGCTGTGCACAGTTCGGTCAGCACCCCCGCGGTGTCGTCGTCAACGGGGCAGTACTCGTCGTCAATCCACGCCGCGATCCGCAGGTCGCCGACCACTGTCGTCCGCGGTGCCGGAAGGTCGAGCTGCCATGCCGGCGACATCCATCGATCTGGCCCGGCCATCACGTCAAGGCCCAGCTCAAGGTCATCGACAGTCCGCGCGAGTGGCCCGGAGACCGCAAGGTCCGCCTGGCTCAGGGTGCCGGGGGCTCCGGGAATCTGGCCTTGGCTGGGCACGATGCCGAAGCTCGGCTTGTGGCCCATCACGCCGCTGTAGTGGGCAGGCACGCGGATTGATCCGCCGATGTCGCTGCCCAGCTCAATTGGGGTGAACCCCATTGCCAGCGCCGCTGCTGAGCCGCCTGAGGATCCGCCGGGTGTGCGTTCGATGTCGTGCGGATTGTTCGTCGTTCCGTACACGTCGTTGTAGCTCTGGATGTCGCCGGCGTAGATCGGCAGGTTGGTTTTCGCGAACACGACGGCGCCGGCCTCGCGCAGGCGGGCGACTGGTGCTGCATCGGCCGTCGGCACGTGATCGGCGAGTTCGGGTGCGCCCGAGGTGGTGATGCAACCTTCGGTTTGGAACGAGTCCTTGATGGTCATCGGCACACCGTGCAGCGGTCCGAGGGTGTCGCCGCGGGCGACCGCGGCGTCGGCTGCTGCGGCCTCGCGTCGGGCCCGGTCGAGATCCCAGTGCACCACGGCGTTGATGGGGCCGTCGAGGCGTTTGATGCGTGCCACGAGGTGTTCGAGTGCATCGCTGGAGGTCACCTCGCCTGCCGCGATCGCTGTTGCGAGTTGGCCGGCTGACATCCAATGCAGTTCGTCACTCATGACGTTCACCATCGCGGATCGCAGTGTTCCGTGACGATCTGGACAACGACCCCGTCACAACCCTGGGCCACACGCGTTGGGCGAAGACGGTGATGAAGGCGGCCGGAAAACGACGAACGCCCCGGCCGGATTGATCCGAGCGGAGCGTTCGTGGTGGTTTCGACCGGCGTCGATCCGGTGACCTCTCACTTTTCAGGCGAGCGCTCTGCCAACTGAGCTACGAAACCATGTTCTCAACGTGGAAATGTTCGTCCACGATCACAAAAGCCACCTTGCACTTTCGTGCTTGGTGGCCCCTGTTGGCGGTCCCGACGGGATTTGAACCCGCGACCTCCGGCTTGACAGGCCGGCGTGAACTCCTGACTTCACCACGGGACCAGTATTGCTATGTATTCAACGACCGCGTGTCACCGCAACCGCCGTGAAGACCCGAAGGTCTTCTGCACCCCCAACGGGATTCGAACCCGTGCCGCCACCTTGAAAGGGTGGTGTCCTAGGCCACTAGACGATGGGGGCCTGTTCGTTGAGGCGAGCGAACTCGTCTCGTTGAGAGCAACGAAAACCTAGCAGCGGCGCCCAGGTGTTCCACGCGCGTTCGCGGGAACCTCGGAAGGGACAGAACCTGATCGCCAATGCGGTCTACGCTCGCCGCCTGATGCGTCCTGCCCGTCACGTCCAACGCCTGAGTCTTGCTGTTGGCCTGGGTTATCTGCTCGGTACCTTCCCGACCGCTGATCTGGTGACTCGACGAGCTGCCGCCGGCGTCGATCTGCGATCTGCGGGTACGGGCAATCCGGGAGCTGCCAATGCACTCAAAGTGCTGGGGCCTCGAGCCGGCGCCGCCGTGATGGTGGGCGATATCGCGAAAGGTGCTGTTGCCTGCAGCGTTGGAGCCGTTGTTGCTGGCCCGGTGGGCGCACACCTGGCGGGTACGGCTTCGGTGACGGGGCACTGCTACCCGGTCTGGACCGGGTTCCGAGGCGGCGGCAAGGGCGTGGCAGCAAGTGTTGGTCAGTGCCTCGTGACGTTCCCGGCGTACTTCCCGATCGATGCGGCGGTCGCCGCGGTCACTGCTGCGAACCCGACGTGGAAGCAGCAGGCTTACGCCGCAACGCTGGCGTCGAGTGCCTGTTGGGTGCTCGGCGGCGTGGTTTGGTGGGCCAAGGGGTGGCCCAACCTGTGGGGGCCGAAGCCGTCGGCGCTTCTTCCGCTTGCGGCTGCGACGACGAGCACGATCATCGTGCAACGGTTCCTAGCCGCCGGCCCGCCAGCCTCGACACCGACGTCACCGACCCGACCGACGTCACCGACCCGACCGACGACATGAACGGCACCGAGCCGACAGGTTCACAAAACGCCGGATGATCGGTCTCTGCGTCGACTCGAACAGTCAGCTGCCTCCATCGCTTGCGGAACGGTTCGGCATGGTCGTCGTCCCGATCAGCGTGACGGTCGACGGTGTTGACTATCTCGAAGGTGTCGACATCACCGCCGCCGAGTTCTACACAGCGTGGGACGACGGGCAGACCCCGACGATTTCGACCAGCCAGCCATCGCCCGGCCAGTTCGTGACCGCCTACCAGCAGCTCGTCGACGCCGGAGCGACCGAAATCCTGTCCATTCACGTCGCCGAGGCAATGAGCGGCACGCTCAACTCTGCACGGGTCGCGGCACAATCAGCAACGGTGCCGGTCACGCTCGTCGATTCGGGGACGGCAAGTTTTGGGATCTCGTGCTGCGCATGGGCTGCTGCCCATGCCGTGGCAGCCGGAGCGCCGATTGACGAAGCGGCGCGCATCGCCAGTGCTCGTTCGTCCGCCCTCGGGTCGTCGTTCATTGTCGGTATTCCGCAACTCGCGGAGCGTTCGGGTCGCGCCGTGGGTGCAGGGGTCGAAGCTGCTGCGAGTGAGGGTATCCCGGTGCTGTCGATGGCCGGAAGTGACATTGCGGTGCTCGACACCGTGACCACGGTCGATGCTGCGGTGTCGGCAATGGCTGACTATGCGTTGGGTTGGACGTCGAGTTCGCCGGACGGGCTGCGGGTTGCGATTGGAACGTCGGATGTGTCGAGCGGTGTGGTCGGTGCCGCTCTCACCGAGGCATTGAGCGGGCATTCGGCGCTGGCCGAGGCACCGGTGCAGTACACGATTGGCCCGTCGGTCGGAGCGCACACCGGCCCGGGGACCGCTGGCCTCTTCGTCTTCTGACGCGCCGTGTGCCGATCTCGGTGCGAAATGCGGCGGATGACTGGTCTGTGCGCGCCGAGATGGCCGCAGGGGGTGCGGGGTCAGGCTTTGACGAGTGGGTTGCGGGTGGTGTGTCCGGCTCGCTCACGGAGTGCAGCAGGTACGACTGGGGCGAGCATGCCGTAGGGCGCAGCGCTGTAGAGGTGGTGGATGCGGTGTGCTTCGGCGAGTCGGTCGAACGTTGCGACTTGACGGTTCGCGAACCAGTTGAGCCGTCCGTGGATGTACACGTCGTGAACGAGCGCGTATGCCGCGCCGTAGGCGGTGACGCCGATGCCGACGGGGACCAGCACACCGAATCCGTCCCAGTTGAACCCGGCGAAGAATCCGAGATTGACGATCGCAGCGAACATCACCGGGTACCAGTCGTTTGCTTCGAACCGCTGGAGCATTGGACGGTGGTGGCTGCGATGGAGGAACTCGCCGATGCCGTGCATGACCCAACGGTGGATTGCTGCGGTGAGCGGCTCCATCATTACGAACGCGACGATCGCGATCAGGATCGTGGTCGGAGCCAGCATGGGACGAACGCTAACTGGCAGAACCAGACCCGTCTCGCTCATCGCGCCCATTTCGCCGCAGCGACGACCGGGCAACGGGGGAATGGCGGAATAGGGGAATGGGCGATGGGGCGACCGGGCAAGGCGGCGACGGGGTGATGGGGCGACCGGGCAAGGCGGCGACGGGGTGATGGAGCGACCGGGGTGATGGAGCGACCGGGGTGATGGGGCGGCGGGGTGGTCAGAGGTAGGCGGCGAGGGCTTCGGCGAGCGGAACGTCCATCACACCGTGTTCACCTGCCACCTCGGCAAGCCACTCGGGGCGGAACACGCTGCACACCGCAATGGGCTCGTCGAGGTCCGACCCGGCGATCGCGAGCTGGACGAACGAGCGCACGTAGTCCGGTGGCCGCAGGTCTCGTCCGAGTTCGACCAACGCGTAGGGGTCCGGGGTTTGTGTCGCGGGTGGCAGCGAGAAGAAGCTTTGTGATGTCGGTCCGGTCGGTCCGCCGGCGAGGCCCGGCCCGTCGAGCACGATTGCGCCGTGGACCTGTGCTGAGCGGGCGCCTGCCAGTTGCAACGCGATATAGGCACCGAGGCCGCGTCCGAGCACGGAAATCTTGCCGTCGGGGCTCTGCTCGACGAGTGCAGCAAGTGCAGCGTCGGCGTCGCCGAGCAGCAGTTCGGCGGTGTATCCGCCGCCACTCGGAATGCTTGACGCTCCGTGCCCGGTGAAGTCGAGGCCGGCGACGATTCCGGTCCACGAATTGGCCCAGCCGGGCACCGTTGCCGGTGCGTGGTCGCCGAGTCCGTGCAGGAGCAGAATGGGGCGGGCCGCGGGATTGGTTGCATCACGAAGGTGATGCAGTGCGAGGTCGACTTTGTTGTGGCGCAACATGGTGGGCGTTGAGGCGGTCACTGTGCATCTCCGAGGAAGTCGAGCACGAGGTCAGCAACGCGCTGTGGCTGTTCGATGTGGACGAAGTGGCCGACGCCGTCGAGCACTTCGCAACGACCTTGCATCGGCATGTAGGGCAGCACCTTCTTGGGCGGCGTTCCCCAGCCCATCTCTTCCATTTCGGAGCCGAGAATGCCGAAGAAGGGAATCGGCAGGCCGGGCAATCGCATCAGTGTCCACTCTGGCCGCCACGGTCCGAACCCACCGAAACGCATCGAGGAGTCAATCTTCCAGCGCCAGCCATCGTCGGATTTGAAGCCGCCCGTGGTGACCAGTCGGCGGAGCCAGTCGATCTCGAGTCGCGGGTTCATACGGCCGCGTCGGGCGGCGAGTTCGTCGATCGTGCCCGGCTTGCGTTGCAGGTCGGCGGTGCGACGGCGGTGATCGAGCCAGCTTTCGATGTCGCTTGCCATCATCTTGGTGCGTTCGTGTTCGGCGATGTCTGGGATGTTCCGCTTGTACGGGATGCCATCCATGTTCACGAGGTGGGTGAACCGGAACGGTTGGGCATCGGCGAGTTGGGTCATCAATGCCCCACCCTTGGAGTGACCGACGACGGGCACCGGTGCACCCGGCTTGACGTGGTCGAAGACCGCGAGGGCGTCACGCATGTCGGCGTCCCACGAGTACAGCTCGGCGTGTTCGGAGTCGCCGTGTCCGCGCTGGTCCCAGGCCACGACGCGCCAGCCGCCGGCGGCCAGACGTGGTGCGAACAGGTCGTAGGTGCGGGCGAAGTCGAATCCACCGTGTACGGCAAGCAGCGGCGGTGCTGCAGCGTCGCCCCACTCGTGAACGGCGATCCGTACGCCGTTCGCGTCGATGTCGTACTGGCGTGCAGGAGCTTCTGCGCCAGGAAAGTCAACGGCCCTGTCGGCAATGGTGCTCACGTGGCCGAGGGTACGTCCTGAGGTGTGCTGCAGAGTATTCCGGGCGAGTGACGATGCCGCGGGCGGCTGGGATCGGTGTGACGGGCACTGGTGGGGCCTGCCGGGAAGCTGGTCGTCAGGGCGCCTATCATGTCGGACATGACGGGAACCGATCGGCGTACACGTCCACGTCCCCGCCTCGCTGGTGCTGCTTTGGCCAGTCTCCCGGTGGTGCTCGCACTCGTTGCGGGCGCGTGCGGAACGACGGACAAGGCATCAACTGAGCCGCTGCCGCCGATTCGCACGACAACGTCGACGACCACCATTCCCGGCACGACCTTGCCGGAAGGGGTGCGTCAGTTTTACACGATCAAGCGGGGCGACACGTTGGCAATCATTGCTGGCGCAACGGGCGTCACCGTGCAGTCGATCATTGAGTTGAACGGCATCGATAATCCTGATGCGATTCAGGCCGGGCAGACCATTGAAATCCCTGCGGGCATTGTCGTGATCACCGATCTGGACGCGATCGCAACGACAGTCGCCGAATAAGCGGTTCGGGCCGTGGCCCGGAGGTGCTCAGCGCAGGGTGTGGGCGTTCATGATCACTTCACGCGCGAACGGGTCGAGTTGCCGACCTGAGAGACGCTCGGTGACCTGAATGGCGTGAGTGGGTTCCTCGACGAGGCCCGACCAGCGGATGTAGCCGCCCATGACGCCAACGATGCGATCGCTGACTTCCTCGGCGTGCACCAGCACCTTGACGTTGCGGTTGAGGAGTTCGTGGATCTCGGTGTACAGACGCGTGAGGTAGGCGTCGAGGTTGTCCTGGTTGAAGGCGCGGTGTCGGTAGGGCAGCTGCAACTCGTCGTAGTTGTGCAGGTTGCTCGGTGCCGAGATGATCGAAATGACGCAGCCGAAGCCATTTTCGCGCAGCCAAATGATCTCTTCTTGGCGTCGGACGCGGCGATGGCTGTCGCCGACTCCGCCGGGACGCTCGCAGATTGCGAGCTTGTCTTTGAGGATCCAGGTGAAGTTGCGGGGTGTGATGCCGAGGGCCCACTTGCCGCGCAGACGAGGAGGCATCAGCGCGCACCTTCGAGAAGTGGGAGAGTTCCTGCGACCGTCGTCATACCGAGGTGCAAGGCTACCCGCTCGTTGGCGTGGGGGAGAAAAGGCGGAGACGTTGTTGTGTTCGTTCGACACGCCATCCTGCGGCAACGTCGCACCCGGTGGCGTCGCCGCGAGCAACGGCAAGGACCCGTTCGACGGTCGCCGCGTCGGGCGGATGACGGTTGAGCGGGTCGTCGTCGTTGACAGTGGTGCTGAGGATCCATTGGCGCACTGATCGTCGGGCGAGAGGGAGCGGCGCTGCGGCCAAGCCCCGTGCGTCGGTGGGATCGAGCTCGGCGGCGAGCTGGTCCAGCAACACTTCGTCTTCTCGCAACAGTGTGCTCGACCTGGTCAGCAATGCGGTGACGTCTCGATCGGCGACGTCGTTGAGCAGCGGGATGACGTCGTGGCGCATCCGGTTGCGGCGGAATCTTCGATCGGTATTGGTCGGATCGTCGGCCACCGTCAGATCGAGCAAAGTGCACAGCTCGTGGGTCTCGGCGCGCCGCAGCGCCAGGATGGGCTTGGTCGGTCCCGGGCTCATCGCGGCAAGCCCTGCACCACCGGCACCGCGAAGGAGTCGCAACAGCAGGGTTTCGGCCTGATCGTCGGCTGTGTGGCCGGTTAGGGCGCCGACACCCACCGCGGCGCGTCGTGCAGCGCGGGCACGTGACTCGAGGTTGGCACCGTCGGCAAGTTCGACGCGTTCGCATCGGAATGGCACATCGAACCGGTCCGCAATGCCTTGGGCGGTTGATGCGTCGTCGGCCGAACTGGGTCGAAGGCCGTGATCGACGTGCACTGTGCGCACGTCGAGGTCAGCAGCGACAGCGAGGGCAACCAGTGCGGCGGAGTCGGGGCCGCCGGACAATGCGCACACCGCAATCGTGCCGGGGGCGGCAAAATTGCATCGCGCGAGGAGGGCAGCGATGTAGGCGTCGATCGCTGCCGGCTCAGGTGAGGCTGGCTCGATCGTCACGATCTGGGCGGACTCAGAGGTCGCTCTGGCGGCTGCGCTTGCGGCCGGGGTACTTCTTGGCCGTCACCGTTGAGAGGTACAGACCGATCAGGCCGACGCCGATCAATATGCCGACGCCCGTGAGAGCGACGCCAATCCACCAATGCCAGACCTCGGCTGCGAGCAACATGGCTGTGAGGTTATCGACCCGAATGGCCGGTCGATGCATCGTCGTGTGCAGTGTCCCATGAGCGGCGTCGCCACCGGAACTGGGTACTGGACTGAGATGCGCGGCTCAGGTGATGGCAACGTAGGCCAGTGTGGCCAGCACGCACGCCCGTGATGTCCAGGCGGCGGTGCGAATCCAGTTGGTGGTCAACAGTCGATGGTGCAGTCGTGCGTCGAAGCGTTGCGACATCTGGCCGTGGAGCGGTGCGGACACGAATGCGGTCACGCCGTACGCGACTGCCATCAGACCCAGTGCAATGAGGGGGAGGAGTCGGCTGGTGTCGGCTGGCGGGGCGACGACTAGCCAGAGCCCGGTGATTCCTTCGGCGAGCATCAGCGGCCCGACGACGAGGCTGATCGAACTGGTGTGTCGGTTCGCGAACTGCATCCAGCCCTGACCGGCTTCGCCGGGGTCGATGCTGTCGAAGATCGGGTAGTGCACGAGCTGGATCACCCAGATCAGCCCGGTCATCGCCCACGTCGAGGCGAGGGCGACGAGCAGGACGACTGCGTCAATTGACTCCACGTCGAAATGGTGGCGGTTCAATCAGCTCAGCGCGCTGTCGAGCATCAACTCGTCAGCGCGAGTTCAGCCGATGATGCCGTCGCTGTCGAAGTCGGTGTCGAAGCACTTCTCGATGCGCGACAGCAGGTCGGCAGGCATCTCGTTTTCTTGGCACTTCCTGTGGATGACCTGCTTCAACTCGGCGTGGAAGTCGAAGGCGCTCAGGCAGTCGGGGCAGCTGTCGAGGTGGTGGTGGATTGCCTCGCGTGCCCCGTCGGACAGCTCGGCGTCGAGGAACAGGTCGAGTTCTTTGAGCGTCTCGTTGCAGTCGGGTGTGTCACATGCTTCCATCAGTTGTTCTCCTGCCCTGCTGCGTCGGTTCCAACTGGTTCGGGTTCGGGTTCGGCCAGTCCACGTTCGAGGGCATACGTGTGCAACGCCTTCTGCATCGCCTTTCTTCCCCGATGCAGCCGCGACATCACGGTACCGATGGGAATGTCCAGCATTTCGGCGATTTCTTTGTACGCGAATCCTTCGACGTCGGCGAGGATGACGGGCAGCCTGAAGTTGTCGGGGAGTCCTTCGAGGGCTTGCTTGACCTCGTCGTCGGGGAGCATTTCCATCAACGATTCTTCGGCCGATCGGCCGATTGATGCGTCTTCGAATGTGCCGAGCCGTTTGTAGAGGTAGAGGTCTTCGATGTCACCGAGGTCGGACTCGTCAGGGCGACGCTGCTTGGCCCGATACTTGTTGATGTAGGTGTTGGTCAGGATGCGGAACAGCCAGGCCCGCAGGTTGGTGCCTTCGGTGAAGGTGTGGAAGCTGCGAAACCCTTTGAGGTAGGCCTCTTGGACCAAGTCTTCGGCGTCGGCTTTGTTGCGCGTCATGCGCATTGCAGCGGAATACAGCTGCGGAGCGAACTCCATTGCTTGGTCTGCAAACACCGTCTGGTCAGCCATCGGGGCGGACCTTACCGGATGGCTTGGAACGCGATCAGGTGCGACGCGGCATCTCAGGACCGTCGGTCGGTGTCCGCGTGGGTCTCGGCGTCGAGTTCGGTGACGACGTCGTCGATGGCGGTCGTGAGTCGTTCGAGTAGATCGGCGAGTACTGCCCGTTCGTCTGCCTCGAATGAACCAATGATTCGCTCCATGGCGATTTCGCGGCGGTTGGCAACAGCGGCATGCCGCCGTCGGCCATTGCGGGTGACCTTGACCATCACAATCCGACCGTCGTCAGCCGACGGGTAGCGCACGGCGAGCCCGTCGTTGACAATGCGCTGCACGGCACGAGTGGCGGTCGATGGTTCGATTCGGAGTCGTTCGGCGAGACCCGACATGGTGCGGTCGCCTCGCATGAGTAAGTCGAGTGCGTCCATCTGGCCTTGCTCGAGGGGTTCTTCGCGACCGAAGAAGTAGTCGCGGAGCCGAGCCGAACCCGCCCCGCGTCGCAGTTCGATCCACGCCATGCCGATGCGCCGGGCGTGGTCGCGATCAACTGGATTATTGAGATCGAAGCTCGGAGCGTCGGCGGACAGGGTCATCAAACTTCGAACGTAGTGGTTCACCCTCGCTGTCGACGTGACGGAGGACACGCCGATGGTTGGTTCCGATCAACCTGTCGTGGGACAATGAGAGGCGTGTCCGACGCTCCTGCTGCAGGCGATCCTGAGAACCCGACGGCGCTCGAGGCGCTGCACGCACTGGCCACGGCGGAAACGTCGATCACCGAGTCGCTGCGCCACCGCGAGGTATACACCTCGCGCGGGTTGCTGAGCGTGCTGTGGCACGAACCCGTCACTGCGGTTGACGCGAAGCCAGCGGCGCTGGTCATGTGTGGTGGGGCAATGGGCGGATTGCTGGGGCCTGGGCATGGCCTGTACCAGCGTCTTGGCGATGAGTGGTCAGATCGGGGTGTTCGCGTGCTGCGCGTCAGTTACCGGGAGCCGAACAACTTGGACCTGTGCGCCCACGACTTGGCCTGCGGTGTGGAGTGGGCACGTGATGCGGGCGCTGAGCGGGTCGTGGTGATGGGCCACAGCTTCGGCGGCGCGGTGGCGATCCGTGCCGCGGTGGTGATGACCGCGTCAGTTGCCGGCGTGGTCACCTTCGCCACACAGTCAGCCGGCTGCGAGGTCGCCGGAGCACTTGATGGGCGACCGCTGCTGTTGTTCCACGGAGACTGCGACGAGATCCTGCCGTCGGAGGCCAGCCTGATGGTCCAGGCGATCGCCGGATACGGCGACGTCGAAATGCTGGCAGGCGATGGCCATCTCCTTGCGACAAGCGACGACGTGATCGCCGAGCGACTCGAGGAATGGCTCCCCGAGGTACTCGGCATCTGACGATTCCTGCCGAGCGTTGCGGCGTCCCGCGCGTTTGGAGAGTGGATCACTAAAGTCGGGCGCTCAACTCCTCGATGTTTTGAATGCCATGGCTGCACTTCTCGTCGCGAAGTATGAGCGACAACGCAATGTCACTGACCCGCACCCGAGGCACGACAGGTTTTACTGGCAGCACTGGCAGCGAAGTATCGACTTGCTTGTGAAGGTCGGCGACCTTTCGCTCACTGACGCCGCGATCTGCCATGCCGTCGCCGGGTTCTCGAACGCGAGCGGTAAGACCGTGTACCCCGCGCAACAGACCATGCCGACAACACGGAAATTTCGGACGACTGTGGCGTTGAGCCAAGCGCTCTCGAACGCTTTAAGGAAATGTTCAGAGGCGCTGTGAAACGTGGAAACCTTTGCTTCGTCACAAATGGTTTCGATTAAGTCTGTCGGGAACACGAACGTTGAATACTCCGAGAGCTGTGGAGTGGCGCCAAACGAACTCGACTTCTTCACTGACGTATTCGGGGGTGGCGTTCTTGAGGGATAGGTCTGTTTTGTAGTTCCTGCTGACGACCTCAACACAATGACGGTCTACGCCGAGGCATTCTTAGAAGACACCATTTTTTCGCAACCCAGTGGCAAGCTGCCATTTATGGCACCCGTCAGCGAGCTGCTGCCGCCCAACCAGTCATCAACATTCCCAAATCGCAATCCGGTAATTGGGCTACCTGCGGAGACCTAGAACGAGACGATGACTTCACCGTGTTCGGATCCGTTACGAACAATGTCTTTGCCGAACGGAGCCAACGCGAGTGGGATCATTCTGAAGTTCCCGAGCCCAAGTGGAATGCCGATGATGGTGACGCAAAGCAGAACTCCAAGCACAGCGTGCCCGATCGCAAGCCAAAGCCCGGAGAAGAGGAACCACACCACGTTGCCGACCACGCTCAACGCGGTCGAATTGTGTGGTCGGCGTACGACGGAACGGCCGAACGGCCA
>Ga0209716_1001290_pt1 | contig 19419 bp, 20 predicted proteins | sample COGITO_mtgs_1205_FD_184811 | JGI IMG/M metagenome (GOLD analysis project Ga0209716, IMG submission 184811) | Pelagic marine microbial communities from North Sea - COGITO_mtgs_120531 (SPAdes) (version 2) | ecosystem: Environmental > Aquatic > Marine > Epipelagic ...
TACGCTTATGAAAATGGGTATGAATTAAAATGGGTTTCACTTGAGAGTTTTAAATAAACTTGCGTTCTATGATTTCTAAAAATCGTGCTTCTAACTCTGCTTGTTCAGACCAATCATAATCTGGTTTCACCATTTTTTTTATAAATTTCATAGCCTCTTTTTCTGAAGTATAGGTATTTAATTGAGAAAGCACTCTATTAAAGTCCTCTTGGCTCCCATCAAAAAGATTTTTGACAAAAGCAATTCGATCATTTAAACCTATTTGTATGTTTATTGCCAATGTATCGTTTAAAGATTTTGGGACTGGTAAATCGAATAAAGTAGCTATTTCGTCTACGGGAATAGTGTCTTGTAATTCTTCTTCCAGGGAGACTATTTTAGTTTTATCACTGTCCGAAGTGTCAGAAACCGGCTCTTTTAAAGTCTCTTCTTCTGAAGACAATAACGCCTCTAATTCGTCAAAGGGTTGCGCTATAATTGCATCAATATTGATCTCTGATGACAACTCTTCATTGACTTCAACCTCCTCCAATACTAAATCAGCATCTTCTTGAGAAACCTCTGTTACAATTTCAGAAACAGGTGCTTCATCCGTTACTTTAAGTTCTTTTAACTCTAATGCTTTTTCTACTTTAGAAAGAAGTTCATTCTTTGAAAGCTCTTTATCTGGAGTTGTATTCACATATTCTTCCACAAATGCCAATAATGATAATTTCTCATAAATGACCCTCGACTTTTCTTTTAAAGCAAATACATCCCCTTTGTTCTTCATTTGTAGAATGCTATGTGCCAAACTTATTAAATCAGTTTCTAATCTTTTGTGCATAAGTTGTATGTTGAAGTTATTTTTTTACTCGTAAATATTCATAAATTTGTTAAAATCAATGTAAACGTACATTTAATACTCTAAAGCCTAAAATTACAAAATGTTTCTTGAAAATACAGTAAATCATACAGAACAATTTGGTTGGATTGAAGTTATTTGTGGCTCCATGTTTTCTGGTAAAACTGAAGAGTTAATTCGAAGGTTAAAACGCGCACAATTTGCAAAACAACGTATTGAAATTTTTAAGCCTACAATTGATGTTCGATATGATCAAGAAGAAGTAGTTTCTCATAATGACAATAGAATTCGTTCGACTCCGGTGCCTGTTGCCTCAAATATTCTTTTGCTCGCAAATGATGTAGATGTCGTGGGTATTGATGAAGCACAATTTTTTGACGATGGTATTGTTGCTGTTTGTAACGATTTGGCCAACAGAGGAATTCGGGTAATTGTAGCGGGATTAGATATGGATTTCAAAGGGAATCCTTTTGGACCAATGCCTGCTTTAATGGCAACCGCAGAGTATGTTACGAAAGTACATGCTGTTTGTACCCATACAGGAAACTTAGCGAATTATAGTTTTAGAAAAGCTTCTAATGATAATTTAGTAATGTTAGGGGAAAACCAAGAATATGAACCTTTGAGTAGGGCAGCCTATTTTAAGGCAGTGAGAAATCAGCAAAATGAAAAAGAAGCTGGAAATAAAAAAATTACAGATGAATAATCATGTAACAATTTTAGAAATTAATGGAAATGCTTTGGTTCACAATCTAAATTATTTCAAGCAAAAACTAAAACCAAAAACTAAAATTTTAGCAGTTGTTAAAGCTTCTGGTTATGGAAGTGATGCCATTCAAATTGCTGAATTTTTAAAAGATAAAGTTGATTATTTTGCTGTTGCATACACTAGTGAAGGAATCGCTCTACGGGAGGCTAATATAAAAATTCCGATTTTAGTTCTTCACCCTCAAACACCTAACCTGCAAGCTATTATTGACTTTGACCTAGAACCAAATTTATATAATTTTAGCATATTTACTGCCTTTTTAAAATTAGCCGAGGACAATTCATTGTCGAATTACCCGGTTCATTTAAAGTTTAACACTGGTTTAAATAGATTGGGTTTTCACTTTAAAGATGTTCCTAAAATCATTACTCTCTTAAAAGAAACAACTCATATAAAAGTAGCTTATCTATTTTCTCACCTAGCAGCAAGCGAGGATAAAAACGAGCAAAGTTTCACTAAGAATCAAATTAACAGGTTTAGTGAAATTTCAACAGAATTTTATAAAAATTTAGACTACAAACCAATGCTTCATATGCTGAACACCTCTGGTGTCATAAACTACCCAAAAGCCCAGTTTAACATGGTTAGAATTGGCATTGGTCTGTATGGTTTTGGAAACAATAAAAAAGAAACTGCTCAGCTTAAAAATACACACAATTTAAAATCTATTATTTCTCAAATTCACACCATAGAAAAAGGAGAGACTGTTGGTTACAATAGAGCCTTTACAGCAAATAAACAAAGTAAAACTGCAACAATTCCTATTGGTCACGCGGATGGCTTGTCTAGAAAATTAGGAAATAAAAAAGGATTTGTGCTCATTAATAATAAAAAAGCATCAATTGTTGGCAACGTTTGTATGGACATGATCATGGTTGACGTCACTGAAATAGATTGTGTAGAAGGGCAAGAAGTAATTATTTTTAATACTCAAGAAATGATTCAACATATTGCTGATGTTACGGAAACGATCTCCTATGAAACATTAACTGGCATTTCTCATCGCATTACAAAAACATTAACCGTTTAGTATTTTCGAAGTATACTAAATAAAAAGAGCCAACCAACTTACAAAAGGTTTTTTGAACTGGTTTCTAACTTTTTGATAAAATGTTCAATCGTTAGCCCTTTTTCAACGGAAAAGTCTCCAATTTTAGTTCTTCTCAAGGCAGATAAGTGTGCTCCAGACCCGAGGGCTAAACCAACATCATATGCTAAAGATCGAATGTACGTTCCTTTACTACAGACAACCCTAAATGCTACTTCAGGTAAATTAATCTTTGTTAGTTCGAATTCAAAAATAGTTACTGTTCTCGCTTTAATCTCTGTTGTCTCCCCTTTTCTTGCGAGCTCATAAAGACGTTTGCCCTCTTTTTTAATTGCAGAAAAAATCGGAGGTTTTTGTTCGATATCTCCCAAAAAATTCTGTACTGTTTCATGAAGTAATTCTTCTGAAATATGTGCTGTTGGAAATTCATTGTCAATGTCAGTTTCTAAATCATAACTGGGTGTTGTCGCCCCTAGGGTAAATACTCCTGTATATTCTTTTTGTTGGGCTTGATAACGATGAATTTGTTTGGTTTGCTTCCCTGTACATATGATTAACAATCCGGTTGCTAAAGGATCTAAGGTACCAGCATGGCCAACTTTAATTTTTTTTATTCCAAAACATTGTTTGATATGCCAACGAATTTTATTCACCGCTTGAAAAGAAGTCCAAGTAAGAGGTTTATCTATCAGTAAAACTTGACCGTTTTTAAAGGCTTCCTCAGTCATGTATAGTGAATTTAATGTTTTTTTAATTTAAAAGAGCATAGCCGATTGCAATACCTCCTGTAACTGAACAATAGATTGAAAAATAATACAGATTGCTTTTTTTTACTAAAGAAATCATCCATTTACAAGCCAACAACCCTGCTAAAAAAGCAGCAATAAAACCTGCCAAAATAGGAACTATTTCGGAGGAGTGAAAGTTTAAATCTCCACTTAAAACATCTTTCCCTATTTTCCCAAAAATTAATGGAACTACCATTAAAAATGAAAACTTCGCAGCTCTAGTTCTATCTACTCCTAATAAAACCGATGTAGAAATGGTAGCGCCTGATCTAGAAATTCCGGGCAACATTGCGATCGCTTGAGAAATACCAATGAGCACAGCATTAGAAAATGAAACCTCTTTATGTGTGTTTTTTGCTTTATCTGCTAGTAAAAGCAACAACGCTGTTAACAATAACATGCATCCAACTAATAATATTTTTCCTCCAAAAAAAGATGCTAACTCTTTTTCAAAAAGCAAGCCTATAATTACAGCAGGAAGCATAGAAATGATGATTTTTAATGAAAACTTACATTCATCATTCCATTTGAACTGGAATAATCCTTTAAATAGCTCTATAATTTCTTTTCTAAAAATAACTAGGGTACTTAATGCAGTTGCAAAATGTAAGACTACCGTAAAAGTTAAACTCTCTTCGGGCACAGAAGTGTCTCCTAAAATTGCTTTTACCAATTCTAAATGCCCACTAGATGATACCGGTAAAAACTCTGTTAAACCTTGAGTGATCCCCAAAATTATTGCTTCTATGATATCCATCTTTATGTATTAGGGTTAACTAAAATTGCATAAATTTCAATTCCCAAACCTATTATTACTAAAGTTGGTGCCAAACGAATTCGTTGCCAATTGTATATTTCTTCATTAAAAACCGCTGGATTATCACTTCCACCTCCTGACATCAATACAAATCCTAGTGTTATAAAAACAAGACCAATGATCATTATTACATAATTTTTTTTACCAAATAAAAAAGTGTTTTTTGGTGTCTTTTTATTTTCCATATTGCTAATAATAAAGTTCGTCTGTTTGTAAATTTAAAAATCGTTGTGTTGCTAAAAAAGTACTTACCCAAGTAATTATAAATGCCGATATTAAAACCCCCCCAACTAAATATCCCAGTGTCGAATAATCATTAATTAGTTCTAAACTTGGCGCATATATATCTAAATAATAAACAAATATTGACAATCCAATAAGTGCTATAAAGGCACCTATCATTCCTAGTTTTATACTTCTCCATATAAAAGGTTTTCTGATAAAACTTTTCGTAGCCCCAACCATTTGCATGGTTTTTATATTAAATCGTTTTGAATACACAGACAGCCTTATAGAGCTATTTATTAAAATCATGGCTACTAAACCAAAAAATCCACTCACAACTAGTAACCAAAAACTAATTCGCTGAATGTTTTTTGTTAAAAGATTAATTAATAATTTATCATAAGAAACCGCTGCTACAAAAGCATTTTTTGAAAACTGTTTTTCTAATTGTTTCATTTTTGTTGGAGTTACAAAATCTGCCTTCAAATAGATGTCTAACGCATTTTTTAAAGGATTATTCCCTAAGAAATCCAAAAAGTCTTCCCCAATTTCTTTGCTATAAATTTTGGCTGCTTTTTCCTTACTCGTGTATATTATTCTTCTGGTAAAGGCTTCTTTTTGGATAAATGCTTTTAAATCATTTCTGTTTTTTGGAGAAACATCATCTTTCAAGAACAACGTAATTGCAACTTTTTCCTTTACTCTATTTGCAATAATCGTCGATTTTAACACAACCAATCCTAGTACTCCGACCATAAAAAGAACAAGAGCAATGCTAATCACTACTGAAAAATAGGAGGATTTCAGTCGTCGTTTTTGGTAAGAATCAAATTTGGAGGACATTTTGTGAAATAATTTTTAGACTTGCAAGATAGTAATTCGTATGTATTTGACAGTATTTTAATTAATCGATCTCTTGGCACAATTCAATAAGAACACCATTTGTAGATTTTGGATGTAAAAATACAACTAACTTATTATCTGCTCCTTTTTTTGGGGTTTCATTTAAGACAACAAAACCTTCATTTTGAAGCCTCTTTACTTCATCTTCTATATCTAAAACAGCAAATGCAATATGATGAATTCCTTCTCCTTTGTTTTCTATAAACTTTGCAATCGGACTGTTTGGATTTGTGGCTTGTAATAATTCAATTTTATTTGGCCCTGAAGCAAAAAAAGATGTTTTTACACCCTCAGAAGCAACTTCTTCTATTTTATAATTTGGTTCTCCAAAAAGAGAAGCAAATAGTTTGTTAGATTTCTCTAAATTTTTTACTGCAATCCCAATATGTTCAATTTTTTTCATAAAGTAAAAATAAAAAAGATCTCATAAAAATCAGTTTTAAAAGTACATATCTTTTTTTTATTTTTTAGCGTATGGGATTGATAACTTTACTCCCGCAAAAAACAGCACTAATTCCCTGGTTTTCATAATCAAAAAATTCAAACACCCCAAAAACAGTGAATAAAATACCCCAAAAACAGTGAGGATGAAATTTCACTAATTTCAGTGATTGACAAATGATTTTTTTACCTGTACTTTTATTTAAAAAAAATATGGAAGATAATTATTTAACGATTTGTACTCAAAAAAAGTTCAATAGTCTTATCAATGAAAAAGGGTATCTTAAGGGTAACTTTATCATTACAGCAAATAATATTAGTTCACTGGGGTGCTTGAAAAGAGTTTATGGAAATCTTGGAATAAATTCAAATCATCTGATAGATTTAGGTCAACTAAACTATGTTAAAAATGATTTTTGGATTTTGAAAGCTCAAAAACTTACCTCTCTAGGGAACATTAAAAAAATTGGAGGAACAATCACTTTAAGATACAGTAATATTGATAATTTAGGAAAATTAAAAACTGTTGGTAAAACGTTGTGCTTGAGAGATACCAATATAAAAATCCTTTCAAACTTAAGAGAGGTACCTATACTTCTATTGCCAGATCGCTTTAAAAATAAAAATATTGACTTTATAAAAACAACAGAAATAAAGTACTTCAGAAATAAAAAAAAGATCGTATGAAAAACTTAAAACAGAAATTACTCGTATTTCTCATCATTATAAATGTTGTATCGTTTCTATACTTGATTATAGAAATTGTGCGGAATTTTTTACTAGTATAAAACTACCTCTAAGTTTTTCACCCCTTATTTAAGTAAATATTGAAAACTATTCTACTTTTTAGTGAGTAAGAATTCTTTTATCATAATTGTTGTTAAAAATAGAATACTATTTAAATAAGCGTATTATGTTCCTTTACTATAAAAAAACATCATTTCATCTAAATACATACTCTTTACTTCCGTTCATAGTTTTTTATTCATATTATTAACGAAAAAAAACTAATTCTATGAAACAGTTACACCTATTTTCTAAATTATTAATTGGGTTATTAATTATCAACTTTATGTGAACCAAACCCAACCCCTAGTGTTCTTATTTCTCATAATACCAGACGAGTATTGTGGCAAATAGTAATCTAAATGATCACAATAAATAAAAGGTATGAAAAAAAAATTAAATGTGGGTATTTTAATATTTAACCAAGCTGATGTTCCGAATTTTGCTGGACCTTTTGAGGTATTTGCTATTTGTTCTGAATTACAAAACCGTGCCCTATTCAACGTGTTTACAGTAGCAAAAACTTTATCTCCAATTAATGCAATCAATGGTTTGTCTGTGAACCCGTCATATTCATTCTTAAATGTCCCAAAAATTGATGTTTTAATCATTTCAGGAGGGGTAGGAACCCGAGAGCTAATGGCAGATAAAAAAACACTGAAATGGATTAATAAAATCCATAAGGCAAGTACTTTTACGTTAAGTTTTTGTTCTGGTGCGAGATTGCTTGCTGTGTTAAATTTATTAGACAGTAGACCTTATTGTACACATACAGGTATTTACAACCACTTAAAAGAGATGGTTTCTAATGGGATCCCAAAACCCAAAAAAAGATTTGTTCAGTCATCAGAAAAAATTTTCACATCAGAGGGGATCTCTGCGGGTATTGACATGTCTTTGCATATTATCGAACTATTGTACGCTAAAACAATGGCTAAAGAAACCGAACACAATATGGAATACAAACTAGAATCACTAGCACACAACACTGTGCTTAATTGATAGCAGTTTAAGCAACAGTACAAAAATTAAATCTATAAAATTATACTCCTTAAAATTGGAGAAAAAAATGACCCTAATATGAAAATCAAGACGCTGATCAACAATCGACAGAATAGATTAAAACACACTTTTATCTGAGTCTTGGTCGTAAAAAGAGAAAACTATGAGAAGTATTATAAATATAATTTTTTTTTATTGGGATTTTAGCAAATTTATCCTCAAGAAACGAAAACATGAAACAAGAAATAGTAAAAAAATCAGGAGTAAGAGTTGAAGCAGTATTGGTTGAGTGTTAAACCGAAAAGGAAGCGTCTTTTTACGCTTCGTTTCGTTCACAACATTGTTCAAGAAAACTACACTATCGGATTTAAACTTCTACAAGACTCCCTAGAGTAAAAAGACTTTCTTTTTCTTCATAAGATCAAATAAACAATATTGCTATGAAAAACTTAAAAAACCTAGACCGTTTACAACAATTGCATAATTTAATTTTAAAGGAAAATACAGGCACTCCAAAAGATCTGTCAGAATTACTAAAAATTAACAAGCAATCTGTACATTCATTAATGAATGAATTAAAAGAGTATGAAGCCACTATTTCTTACAGTAATCGTAGAAAAACTTTTTATTATCGTAATAATTTTGATTTAAAAGTCTCTATTTCTGTAAATGTGATGACCAATAATGAAGAGACAAAAATGTTTAGAATATAAAAGAGAAAGGAGAGGATCTTAATCCCTTACGATTCTTACATAAACCGTTCTACAACATGAAAAAATGAAAAAAACAATTTATATCTGACAGAGAATGGTTTTACTTTTAGCGCAATTCCACCTAAACTTAAAGGTGTAGTAACATTTCCTGTAAGAGCATTTGCTAAATTAAAAACAAGCTACAACAATTTATAGTGTATGTAAATCCTTCGAGATACGATAGGCATCGAAAACAATTTAGTTGCTTAAAAAAACTTAAAAGGTCAATCATTTAAAACCAAATTCACCAAGTAAATATGGGTTTTAGGTTATTTTACTTCGTAAAAAACCCATTTCATCTAAATAGATATTCTTTACTTCTGTTTGTTGTTTCTCGTTCGTATTTTAGTGATGAATGAGAGCAAAAGCGCCTATTACTTAGGAAACAGAAAGCTGAAAAGAGGAGGTTTGTTTTTTATAAAGGCTGTTGGCTCGAAATTAAAAAAATAAAAACCCGTTTGATGATTTATAAAAGTGATACGGTAGCCTATACATAACTAAACTTCCGTTTATCCCCCCAAAAAAGAGTGATAGGCAGATAAAAGTTCCGTATATAAACAAGTTGTAAACAATGCGAAAAACGATAGTAATACTAACAATATTTGGACTTTTATCTAGCTGTTCTCCTAAAATAAAATCAATTCTTGAGTATCAAAAAAAAGGAAATGAATTTGTTTTAAAGAAAACGACTGAATTTGATAAAAACGGAAATAAGATTTTAAGTAAAGGATTTGGTAATTCTAGAAGTAATAGAATAACAGAAACTAAATACAAAAAAAACAGGCGAATTTTTGAAAAATCTTGTGATTATTTTAAGAAACAGGATACTTGCGTAGTTCGTTCCTTTTCAGAATTTGAATTTGACAAAAAAACTGGAATTGAAAAAGAAACACGTTTTGAATCAGATTCGAGTGTAAGATTTATAAGAGAGATTAAAAACCTAAAGAAAATTAGAATAACTAAAGTTCATTCGTGGGAAATGTTTCCGACTAAAAATCCCAAGAAAGAAAACGCAATGATTCTAATCGACACAACTTATTTAGATAATAAAGGAAGAGAAATTAAAAGCCTTCATTATAATGCTAAACGAGAAAAACCTTGGATAGAAATTTTTAAATATTCCGAAAATGAATATACTGTGCAAACAATTGGAACAGCAAGAGATACAATTTTGACATTTAAAATATCGTATTTACAAAAAATGGCGGAAAAGAGAAAATTAGATTTTAAATTTTACAGTTTCGATAACTATAAATACGAAATTGAAAATTATTAAAAGCACTGTTTACAACACCGTATATAATTTATTGCTAGTTCTAGCCTACTTACGAAAATCCTCGCGGATTTTCTATTCGGTTTGTATTTGCTAAATTAGGTGCTTAAAACACGCTACAAACCATATACAATAACGTTAGCAATAAGCAAAGACAAACAACAGTGATGAATAACAAAATTGAGTTTAAGGAAAAACAAAAGTTTACTCAATGGTGGATTTGGCTGATTTTAATCGGACTTGGAGCAATTGCTGTTTATGGTTTTATTCAACAAATTGTATTTGGTGTTGAATTTGGAAATAAGCCAATGTCGAATGTTGGAATAATTATTTTCACCTTATTCGTTTTCGGGTTTATATATTTTAATTGGTATATGACTTTAATTACGGAAATTACAAATGGCGGAATTAAAATGAGATTCGTTCCTTTTGTGAAAAAAGAAATTCAATGGAGTGAATTAAAATCCGCAAAAATCGTGGACTATGGATTTGTTGGATACGGAATTAGACTCGGAAGCAAATACGGAACTGTATACAATATGAACGGAAAAAAAGGACTTGCGATTGAATTAAATAATGGAAAGAAATTTGTTATCGGAACTCAAAAAGAAATGGAATTGAAAAATGTAGTGGGAAAAATGCCAGTTGCTAACAATGTATAACCGCAATTACGGCGGATTCGACTACGTCCGAATCCACTCGGAATTGCGAGCGTCAGTGATTAATCGAAAAATAGTAATTTAACACCCGTAACTGACGGTTATACGAGACCGTTCAAAAAAACACCACCCTCCCTACTTTTTACCACATATCAAAATCTGATCGAGTTCATAAGTTCCATCAAAGTTACTATTCCCTGTACCTGAATATTTAAAGGCAATAGAAGCAGTTCCTGAATACGAGGAGATATCAATATAAGTTGAATGCACCCATTTTTTAAAAGGGATGCCATCGGAAACAATTTAGTTGCTTAAAAAAACTTAAAAAGGTTAATCATTTAAAACCACACAGAAAACAAATAAGTGCCTTACCTTCTTTTTACCATACAAAAAACCCATTTCATCTAAATAGCTACTCTTTGCTTCTGTTTGTTGTTTCTCGTTCTTATTTTAGTGATAAAAGAGAATAAAAGTTCCTGTTATTCGGAAATTAAGAACCTTTAATCAGGGAGTTTGTTCTCCATATAGGGTGTTGTGGATTATTTGAGACTCAAACCTTACAAAAACTATTACAAACAAATGATAATGAAAAAACAACTTGTATTTATTTTAACAACAATATTAAGCTTAAATTGTTATTCACAAATTTCTTTTGAGAAAGGATATTTTATTGATAATAATAATCAAAAAACTAATTGTTTAATTAGGAATATTGATTGGAAAAACAACCCTAAGGAATTTGAATATAAAATCTCTGAACAAACGAAAAAAGAGAGGCTAACTATTGAGTCTGTTAAAGAATTTGGAATAGATAACGTTTCAAAATATATAAGATTTGATGTTGACATTGATAGATCTAGTAATTACCTAAATCTTTTGAGTAATGATAAAGAGCCAAAATTTAAAAATGAAAAACTATTCTTAAAGGTAATAATTGAAGGTAAAGCCAGTTTGTTTAAATATCAAGACAACAGCATTACAAGATATTTTTATCAAACCAGTCTTCTTGGTATTAATCAACTTATTTTCAAAAAATATAAAACAACAGAAAATAAGGTTAGAACTAATAATGAATTTAGACGTCAATTATATAACAATTTAAAATGTAGTGATATTTCGATGGCTGATTTAAAAAGTATTGACTATAGTAAAAAGGCATTGTTAAAAATTTTTAAAAAATATAATAACTGCAATAACTTAGGGTTTATCAATTTTGAAAAAAAAGTAAAATCAGATTTGTTTAATTTAAATATTAGACCCGGCCTTAATAGTTCTTCTCTAGTTGTTGATAATAATCATTTAATCGACCGAAGGATGGATTACGGTAATGAATTGGCCTTTAGAATTGGATTGGAATTTGAAATTATTATGAAATTTAACAAAAATAAATGGGCAGTAATCATTGAGCCAACATACCAATCCTTTAAAGCAAAAGACAAGATTATTACAAATATAATTAATCCAAATGTCAATTATAAATCAATTGAACTTCCAGTTGGACTAAGACATTATCTTTTTCTTAATAATAACTCAAAAATTTTCATAAATGGTTCTTTTATTTATGACATTGTTTTACATTCTCAAGTAAGAAACCTAGACACAGCTTCTAGTAATAATTTTGCAATGGGTATAGGTTATAATTATAACAAAAAATATAGTGTCGAGTTAAGATATCAAACTAAAAGAAATCTCACAAAGGGTTATGTTTTGTGGAATTCAGACTACAAAACAATATCAATGATATTTGGGTATACACTTTTCTAAAATTAAAGACCCATAAAATGACCAAATATCAAAAGGTCAATCATTTAAAACCACACAGAAAATAAATAAGTGCCTTACCTTCTTCTTACCTTATAAAAAACCCATTTCATCTAAATAGCTACTCTTTGCTTCTGTTTGTTGTTTCTCGTTCTTATTTTAGTGACAAGAGAGAATAAAAGTTCCTGTTATTCGGATATAAAGACCTGTAAAAATGAGGTTTATTCCTCATATAAGTAGTTAATAGAGCATTAAAACAAAAAAGAATAATGAGTAAAACATACAAAATATTTATCAGCCATTCTTGGGGATATTCAGACGCATATGAGCAACTTTGTCGAATGTTAGATGGGAAACCTTACTTTTCTTATAACAATCATTCTGTACCCAAAGATGACCCGGTACATACAAATGGAACAGACAAAGAACTTAAAATTGCAATTACAAATAAAATGACAGGTTGCCATATTGTTCTAATTATGGCTGGAAAGTACTCAACTTATAGTAAGTGGATAAAAAAAGAAATCAATATTGCAAAAAATGATTTTACTAATTCTAAACCAATTATTGGTGTAATACCTTGGGCTAGTAAACAAGTTTCTTCAGTTGTTGAAGATAACGCAGATGTAATGGTTTATTGGAATACGAAATCTATTGTACAGGCAATAATAGATTATTCTATTTAATTTAATATGGGTTTAACTAATTTTAATAACAAAGAATATCCTAGCGGTAAAAAAACTGAACATATATTTGAACAATATAAAATATATGTCGAATCTGCTGAAAAGGTATCTGATAGAAGAAGTAATTTAAATACTTTCTATCTTTCATTGACAACGACAGTAGCAGGAATAATTGGATATTTAAAATCAAATAAAATAGAAAATAGTGAATACCTAATAGTTGGACTTTCTATTAGTGCAATTCTTATTTGTATTTATTGGATAAGCTTGCTTGAAAATTACAGAAAATTAAATTCAGGAAAATTTGAAGTTATTCACGAAATAGAAAAAGAGTTACCACTTAACCTATTTGAATATGAATGGGAAAAATTAGGAAAAGGAAATGATCCAAAATTATATAAAAAATTGAGCAATGTTGAAAAAATAATTCCATGTGTTTTTGGTAGTTTATTCTTTTTAGTGATACTGTTAGAAATAAAAAATATGATTCCTGTGTATTTGTAAACGCTATAAAAGCAGTTGCTGAATAGGAGGAAATATCAATATAGGTTGAATGCATCCATTTTTTAAAAGAGACACCATCGGAAACAATTTTAGCTACCTAAAAAGCCTAAACAGGTAAGTGATTTATAACCATACACTAAGACTAATTAAATGCATTATACTCTTTTTATCTTATAAAAAACCCACCTCATCTAAATACATATCCTTTATGCCTGTTAGTTGTTTTTCGTTTATACCTTAGAGAAAAGAAAACAAAGAATTCTATTATCCGTCTTATATAAACCTATGATAAAAGGTTTGTTATCCATATTAACCAGTAATTAAAATCTAATTTTAGACAATCTTTAAATTAAAAAAAATGAAAATGAAAAATATTATTACAAAAACAGGAATATCAATTTTTGTATTAATTTTTATGCAAAGCTGCGTTAGTGTTTCTATGATTTCGTCAATAAGTGGAGTGAAACAAAAAATTTTAACTGATATCCCTAAAGGTGTTAGAATTATCAATGTTAAAAAATATAACATTTCGGCAGACAATCTCTATGAAGAAGTATATAATATACTATTAACAAGAGGTCATAGAATTTTTAAAGATGATCAAAAAAGACATTATATCACAACAGAGGGAAGAGATATTGGAGAATCAACTCTTCAAAGAATGACTATAGTGATTTCAGAAAATGGAAAAGATTCAAATCTAAAAATAACTACAGAATGGAAAGCTGGTTCTGAGGCTACAACAACTGCTTCAGCTATGAGTGGTATTAATGTATATTCAGATTGGGCTATAGCAAAATGGGAAATTAGTAGGCTTGGTATATCATTTGCAGAAAGTGTAGCTATTGCTTGTGAAATTAACGGCGAAGAAATTACTTATGAATAAAGAAGTATTTATAAATACTAAAATAAATTTTGAGGTTGTTTCGACATACTCTCTAGTATCGTTCCTTTGATACTATGTTGCCCATAGACTCCTATACAGGAAATTAACAGCACGAATGCCGTCATCACAATTTTTTTCATAACAATTTGTGCACTATTTTTCTTTTTCTCAATCGCACTTAAAATTAATAAAAAATAGGCTTCACTCCTAAAAAAATCACTGTAAACCTCCTTAAAAAACATTAGTTTCTTATTTTTACCCTCTAACGAAGAACTTACAACCATTCAAAAAAACACCACCCTCCCTACTTTTTAGCATGTATCAAAATCTGATCGAGTTCATAAGTGCCATCAAAGTTACTATTCCCTGTACCTGAATATTTAAAGGCAATAGAAGCAGTTCCTGAATACGAGGAAATATCAATATAAGTTGAATGCACCCACTTTTTAAAAGGGATGCCATCGGAAACAATTTTGGCGGGTAAACGGGTCCAAGTAGCTATCTTTATATGGTCTTTGTTTCCATCAAAATCGGTAGAAATGAATACGTCTAATTCACTGCCATTTGCAAAACTATTCGAAGTTTCAAAGGATAAAAATTCTTGTATTGTGGTATCCAAATTCACTCCTTCTGTTATTAACCAAGAAATTGTAAGATCATCCGTAGAATTTTTAGATCCAATTCTTGCCGCTTTACTTTGCGAATACGAATCGTCGTAAGATCTCCAAGACTTCGTCCCCTCCTCACGATAATTAATCCAGTTAGGTAGTTCGATTTCTCCAGATTGAGTCTCAAAATTTTCTTCTAATAAAATAGTTTTAAAATCATCCATGGGTAAGGGAGAACATCTTTCATCATTCATTTGAACATCACTGGTGTCATTTAAATTTAGTACTATAAAATTCCCTCCATAATCTTTGGATACAATGGCGCATATCGTTCCTGCATTTTCCGGTAATGTTTGATGTGCGAAACTTGAAAATGAACTCGTTTCTAGGAGTAAATCATCATAACCCAATCCTAAACAAGTTTGAATTTTACGTTGGGTATCAAAATCTTCTGATGGATCTACATAGGGTTTCCCTGTTAATTTTGCCTCAAAAAAAACGTTTTCTAATCTGATAAAAGTTCCAATATTAGTCTCATTTAGGCTAGCAAAATCAATTGTTTTTGGTATTATTTCTTCTGTAATCGTTGTTCTGAAAATATGTTTTGAGAGTTGATTTACAGAGATATAGTCTATTTCTGTATCCTCCGTAGGTTTTATTTTTCCTCCAATTGTAATGATTCCATCTCCAGAATTTACCTCACCAACATACAACCCCTTCAAGCGAATATAAACTTCTCTCCCAAGATTAAATTTATTATAACTCTTGTTTAAATTTAAACTGACTTTTATCCCTGCATTGGGATTTTGTGGAGCATCTTGCATATAAAACTCTTTGTAAAAATTCCCGGTTTTATCAGAAGAAACAACGTATCCTTTTAGAATTATATTGGAGAAAATTTTCACAGGATCACCCCCTTTTATGTAAATCTCTTTAACCTGCTGTATGGTTTTTAATTCAAGAGTTCCTTTTGAAATACTATCCAAAAGAGTATTTATAATATCATTTTCTTCAATCCCTAGACTTTCTGGTACTGTCAAATCTCCTTCGTCTACACAAGTGATAAAGGAGATGCTTAGGATTAAAACTAGTATTGATCCAATTTTTTTATTCTTTTTCATTTTTGCTGTTTTTTATTTTTTTAAAAGGAGATATTTATATTCATAAAATAGGTAGCTCCTCTTCCATACCAATATTTATTTCCGAAAATTGGTTTATCGAGCGATTTGTCTTCTAATAATTGATTGTAATTGGCATTTCTTCCTTGTTCAAATCCCCCAGATTTGTATCTTTTATTTAATAAATTATTTACGGTTGCAAAAACACTTATATAATATTTGTCAATTTTATAAGACTTTCCTCCAACAAAGTTTACAATAGAATACGCATCAAACTTTTCTTGATTGAGAAGGTCTCTAGCAGTCTCTGTATCGTAGTCTAAAAAAGGTAATCCATCGTTATCTGTATAAAAATTACGAGACCTGTTTAACGGTGAAATATCGATGAATGAATTCTCGAAAAAATTTAAAGTTGCTCCAACCCACCAATAGCTGGGGTCTCTGTATTCAAATCCAAAAGAAGAAGCCTTTTGTGGGCCTACTGCTAATTTATAATTACTAAGATATACTTCTCCAAAATCTTTAAATCCATTCTCAAAACCAGCTGCTTGAGATGCAGTATCTGCCTCTGTGGTTAGGTATAAAAGGGGGTTGTTATCATACGTATGTTCCCCAAGTGCAAACGCTCCTTTTAATTTAAATGTCGCCGTTATTTGCGCTTCTATACCTAATTCTAATCCAAGATGTTTTTTGTTAATTCCTCGGAGGATTTCTTGCACAAAAGCCGAATTATCTCCTCCAACTCCATCAGCAAAATAAAAAGAAATTTCCGTTGCATCTTTTATTGAGGTATAATATGCTGTTAGTTTTGAGGTAATTATTGGGTTTCTAAAAATATAACTGACATCTGTAGAAAGTATTTTTTCGCTTTGTAAATCTAAAACGATATTATTATTCTCTCTTGAATTCGAAAAGGTGTTTCTAATGGTTGGAGCCACCGTTAAATAAGCGGCATTGATATCTAGTAAATGTCGGCCTGTAAATTTATAAGTAACTCCTGTTTTAAAACCAAAATTCATAAATTTCTTCTTTTCTGAGGGTCCTAATGAAGTATCTAAAAAACCTCCATTTTGATACAACCCGATTCTCTGATGTGAAGTACTAGAAACCTGCATGCTCATATAAAAATCTATTGGATTAGATTCAAATTGAGTTTGTGCAAAAGCAGAAATAATTTCAGAATTTAAGTTGAAATTATACTTAAATTTATCTCCTTTACCTACCAATCTATTGGGATGTAAAAGATTGTTTTGTTTTTCGTCCTCACTAGCTCCAAAAGGGTCAATATCTAAATAACCATCTCCACCTAATACATCTACAACCCTTGCAAAATTCTGAGAGCGTAAACGTTTATATGCTAGTTTTCCATTTAAAGAGAGCTTTTCGTTTACCTCAGTCGATATAATTGAATTGATTGTGAATTGTTTGTCATCATTTCTATCTTCATACAAAACATAAGCGTTTTCTATCCCTAAATTTTCATTTGTAATGTTTGCGTCAAAAATACTGTTCCAATCTAATTGCCCGTTATTAAGAAAAAAATTCTGAGCAATATAGGCTCCTTCGAAATCTTCTTTTCTTAAAAAATAACTCGGTAAATTATGATAATATGTTGGACTTGGATTGGCTCCTCCATTATAGTCTATTCTACTGTTTCCTACTGTCCCAAATTGATAGGCAATGTTTGAATTTATGGAGGTGTTTTCTGAATAATCCCAATAGTAATTTAACATTAAAATAGGCTCATTAACTTCTTTAATTCTTGAATTTATTTTTTCCCCATTTAGAAAACCCCAATATTCATTGTATTTAATTCCTTTTAAATCAGAGACCTCTTGAGTATTTGGTGAAGATTTACCTCTTCTATTTGGGGTGAAAATTCCTGTAAAATTAATACTGCTTTTATCATTTATTTTTTTTTCAACAGCAGTAAATACTGAATATGCATCATAAGAAGTTCCTTCATTAAAACCTTCATTTCCTGCTCTTCTACTTCCCGAAAAAGTAAAAGTCCAGTCGTTTTTTAACATTCCACTGGTATAGGTCGCCATGATTCTATGTTGGTAAGTTCTATTGGATGAAGAATATGAAATCCGGACTCCTGGTCGTTGTTCTGATGCTCTTGTATTTATATTTGTAGATCCTAAAATACCCCCAAAAGTAAGTTCAGAAGGTGTGAGTCCACTTCTAAATTCTTGATTTCTTAATACATCGTTCAAACCTCCCCAATTACTCCACTGAGGTCTTCCGTTAAACATTTTATTCATTTCAATACCATTAACTAAAATCTTTCCATTTCTAGAATCAAGCCCTTTGACTTTAAAAAATGATGAACTAAATTCAAATGCAGCAGTTCTAAGAAAAATATCCATTGATGATTGTAACAGTCCAGAAATATTATCTGCTGAACTTACATCTTCATTTAATTCATCATCTGTAAGTATTATTATACTGAGATCTTGAATTTCTTTAACTTCTTTAAACAATAAGATAATTCCTAAATCTAGGATGGTATCTGAGAGCTCAATGGGAATATTTTGAGTTTCATACCCCTCCAATTTTATTTCTAAAATCGCTTTTTTTACTTGAAAATTCATTATCAGAAAATTACCTTGTAGATCTGTAGTTTCAGTAATAATGGTGTTTTTTACTTGAATAAGTACCTCTTTCAGAGGTTGTTTCGACATACTCTCTAGTATCGTTCCTTTGATACTATGTTGCCCATAGATCCCTATACAGGGAATTAGCAGCAAGAATGCCGCCATCACAATTTTTTTCATAACTTACTAATACGCTAATTTTTCTTTTTCTCAATCGCACTTAAAATTAACAAAAAATAACCTTCATTCCTAAAAAAACAACTACAAACAAACTTAAACAGCTTTAGTTTCTTATTTTTACCCTCTAACTAAGAACTTACAATGCGTAAAAAAACACTGTTAATGTTGCTGTTTTCTGCAACATTTATGACCAGTTTTTCACAGAAAAATGGCAAAAAATATTCAATTAGAACCGTTGCTTTTTATAACCTAGAAAACTTATTTGACACCATTAATGATGTCACAAAAAATGACGAGGCGAGCCCTATAATGGAGTTAAAGTCAAATAAATCAAAGGTATATTGGGATAAAATAGACAAACTGAGTAGTACCATTGCTAAAATTGGATTGAATAAGACCAACACAAGTCCTGCAATTATCGGCGTTTCAGAAGTTGAGAATTTAAATGTTTTAGAAGATTTAATCGCTTCTAAACATTTATCAAAAAACAACTATGGTATTATACATTATGACTCTCCTGACAAAAGAGGGATTGATGTTGCATTACTATATCAAAAAAAATACTTTAACCCCATTTACCACGAAGCTTTTAATCCAAAGATTTATAAAAACAATCGTCCAATTTACACCCGAGATCAACTATTAGTTTCAGGATATTTAGACGATGAATTAATCCATCTGATTGTAAATCATTGGCCTTCAAGAAGAGGGGGTGAAGCCGCCAGCAGACCCTATAGAGAAAAAGCTGCTTATCAAAACACACAAATTA